>ENA-OQAZ01000688-OQAZ01000688.1-human-gut-metagenome-genome-assembly--contig:-NODE-688-length-18279-cov-3.164610_pt1 | contig 18279 bp, 17 predicted proteins | sample MGYA00242737_ERZ504531 | MGnify/ENA primary metagenome ERZ504531 (study PRJEB26092, sample SAMD00036244) | human gut metagenome | host: Homo sapiens | study: EMG produced TPA metagenomics assembly of... | reverse complement strand
TTCCTTGGAGGTCTGGCCGTTGTCTTCCTCTGCCACGATGCACTTCCACTTGTTGGTCTCAAGACCTCTGTGGTAGAAGAAATCAGTGGGTTCGGTGAAGTACCAAGTGCATGATAACGGTATCTACGTCAAGTGTGAACTCTGAATTCGGGATTACAACAGGACGGCGTCTTCCAGATGCATCCGGCTCGCCTAATTCCATACGAACACACTTCATGCCCTTTACCCAGCCCTTCTCGTCCTCAAGGATCTCAGTCGGGTTTGTCAGAAGATGGAAAATGATTCCCTCTTCTTTTGCATGATGTACTTCCTCTACTCTTGCAGGAAGCTCTGCCTCACTACGGCGATATACGATATATGTGGTTGCGCCAAGACGAAGTGCTGTTCTTGCTGCGTCCATTGCAACGTTTCCGCCGCCGACAACTGCTACCTTTGTTCCTCTAAAGATCGGGGTATCATAGTCATCACGGAATGCCTTCATTAAATTGTTTCTTGTTAAAAACTCATTTGCAGAGAATACACCAACTGCGTTCTCACCTGGAATACCCATAAACTTTGGAAGACCTGCTCCGGAACCGATAAATACAGCCTCAAAGCCTTCCTCTTCCATCAGCTGGTCAATGGTAACAGACTTTCCGATAACAACGTTACACTCGATCTTAACGCCAAGCTTGCGGACATTATCGATCTCTTTCTGTACAACCTCGTCCTTCGGAAGACGAAACTCCGGAATACCATATGTTAATACACCGCCTGGCTCGTGAAGTGCCTCGAAGATAGTAACTTCGTAGCCAAGCTTTGCTAAATCACCTGCACATGTAAGACCTGCCGGGCCGGAACCGATGATAGCAACCTTCTTGCCGTTTGTAGTCTCTGGCTTCTTCGGAACATAGCCATGCTCTCTGGAGTAATCAGCAACGAAACGCTCTAGCTTTCCGATGGAAATAGGATCACCGTTGATACCACGAATACACTTGCCTTCGCACTGTGTCTCCTGTGGACATACACGTCCACAGATTGCCGGAAGTGCAGATGATTCTGCAATGATATCAGCAGCTTCTGTGATCTTTCCTCCTTTACCGCTTTTACAAATGCCGGAATATTGATAGATACTGGACATCCCTGAATACACTTTGCATTCTTACAATTAATGCAGCGTGATGCCTCTTCCATTGCCTCTTCCATGTTATATCCAAGACAGACTTCGTCAAAATTAGTAGCTCTTACCTTTGGATCCTGCTCTCTAACTGGAACTCTGTTTAAAACGCTCATATTCAACCTCATTTCTGCGTATTTTGCGTATTTTTACTTTTCTATATCTTGTTTTATCAGCCTTCGCAGTGTCCGCAGCCGCCGTGATGGGTCTCGCCCTCAAGCTCCTTTAACATTGCTCTGCCTTCTGCTGTCTTATAGGTCTGCTGACGCATCATTGCCTCGTCCCAGTTTACCAGATGACCATCAAACTCTGGTCCATCTACGCAGGCAAACTTGATTTCTCCGCCTACAGATACACGACATCCGCCGCACATACCTGTTCCGTCTACCATGATCGGGTTTAAGCTTACGATTGTTGGAATACCAAGCTCCTTTGTCAGCTTGCATACGAATTTCATCATGATCATCGGTCCGATTGCAACACATACATCATACTGCTTGCCCTGATCGTGCAGTTCCTGAATCACCTGAGTAACCATTCCCTTACGCTCATAGCTTCCGTCATCTGTTGTGATATAAACATTTCCAACAGCTTTCATCTCTTCTTCAAGAAGGATTAAGGACTGTGTCTTTGCACCGACAATTACATCTGCCTGAATGCCATGCTCATGCAGCCACTTTACCTGTGGGTAAACAGGTGCTGCACCAACACCACCGGCAACGAATAAGAACTTCTTGTTCTTTAAAGCTTCTGGATCTTCCTTTGTGAACTCAGATGCCACACCAAGCGGTCCTACAAAATCTGTAAAGCTGTCTCCTGCGACAAGCTTTGACATTTTCTCGGTTGATGCACCTACGATCTGGAACACGATGGTGATAGTTCCCTTTTCTCTGTCATAATCGCAGATTGTAAGCGGAATACGCTCACCTTCCTTGTCTACCTTTGCAATAATGAACTGTCCCGGAAGGCAGTTTGCTGCCACTCTCGGTGCCACAACATCCATCAGATAGATCTTATCTGCCAGCTTTTTTGCCTTTGTGATCTGATACATAATAACCTCCATTTGTTGATATATTCACTGCACTAAAGTGTATTCTACTATAATCAGAGCAAAACTTCAATACCATTCCTTGGAAATCGTCAAAAAAATCACAAAGAAGATACAGTTCACGCGTTATGTTACGAAAGCCCTTCGGTGTAATGGTTTCGTCGCCGGACCAAACTCAGCAGGTTCCTTTTACATTCTTTCTTATTATACATCACTTTGAAAGACCTGCTTCAAGTGTCCGGCTCGTGAAATCCATTCACCTTCGGGCTATACTGCAAATATTATCTTATCCTTGAATTGTAACGGCACAGTAGTAACAATACCGATCACACCACCGTCTTTCCAGCCAATACTTCACGGTAATCCTTTAAATTTTTCTTTAACAGATTCGGCGTATCAAGACATATGGGCACTTTGCCTTGCACTTATTGCAGCCAATACAGCATCAATCTTATTCATGCGTGCCTGTCCTGCTTCATCAAGCCATGCTGCTGATGGTGCTCGGCGAATCATAAGTGACATACGTGCGCAATTGTTAATCTCAATTCCTGCTGGACATGGCATACAATATCCACAGCCTCTGCAGAAATCACCTGACAGCTGCTTTTTCTCTTTTTCGATAAATGCTTCAATTTCTTTTGTATAAACAGGCGGATTCTCTACATAAGAAAGAAACTCGTCCATTTCTGTTTCTCTCTGAACACCCCAAATTGGCAAAACATTAGGATATTGTGCCAGATACGCATATGCTGCTCTTGAATCAGTAATTAATCCTCCAGACAATGCCTTCATTGCAATAAATCCCATACCTGCCTTTGAACAGGCCTCCTCAACTTCAATATCCTTCTTTGTCGCCAAATAACAAAATGGGAACTGCAGAGTCTCATACAATCCACTCTCAATTGCCTCCATAGCAACAGTCAAGCGATGATTGGTAATTCCAATATGGCGAATTTTCCCCTGTGCCTTTGCCTCTAGCATAGCCTCATACAAACCACTTCCATCGCCCGGCTTTGGGCAAAAAGCCGGATTATGAAACTGATAAATATCAATATAATCTGTTTTAAGTGTTGCAAGAGATGTCTCCAGATCTTTCCAAAATTCCTCAACTGTTAATGCTGCTGTCTTCGTTGCGATATAGACCTTTTCTCTCATCCCATCAAAAGCCGCCCCAAGCTTTTCCTCACTATCGCTGTATGCTCTTGCCGTATCAAAGAATCTCACACCACCATCATATGCCTTATGTACAAGACGGATCGCTTCCTCCTTTGAAACACGCTGTACCGGCAGTGCGCCAAATCCATTTTTATTAACGGTAATACCCGTTCTTCCAAGTGTTACCATATCCTTCATTATTTTTTTCCTCCACACAAAATCTTTAGCAATAAAGAAATCGTATTTCTTCTATATATAATAGCAGTATAATAGCAATTACTTTTTTTTAAAGCTTGTAACTATTCAGAATAGCCAAAAAACTTTTTCAAAAACTCATCCCTCGAGCAAGGCTTCGAGTAATAATATCCCTGAATCAAATCTGGTCCTAGTGCCTTAATCTTTTCGAGGTCTTCCTTAGTCTCAACACCTTCCACGCAGACATACTGATTTAGCTTATGAACCATCTCAATCACATACTGCATCAATTGATATTCATATGAGCGTGACAGTGCCTTTAATGTAAAGCCTCTGTCAAGCTTTACAATATCTGGCTCAAGATTACTGATATTCATTAAATTAGAATAACCTGTTCCAAAATCATCAAGTGCAATCTGAATACGAAGCTGTTTCATATCATTCCATACACTGCGCACTGCCGGTGTTCCTTCAAGATAACCACTCTCTGTAAGTTCCACAATGATTCCGCTACAGCTAATACCAGAGTGATCGATCATTTGCTTTAATTCCATCATAAGTGGACTCTTTAATATCTGAACATAAGACAGATTGATTGACACACGAAATTCCGGATAATATTTACGACACTCTGTACACATAGAAAATGCATTTTGAATAATCCACTTTCCAACAGGAATAATCAATCCACTTTCCTCTAAAATAGGAATAGCTTCTGCCGGTGAAATAAAATTTCCATTCTTATCATGAATGCGAAGCAATGCCTCTGCCGCATATAAGCTTTCATCCTTTGCTCTCACAATTGGCTGAAAATATAGTTCAAATCCTTGATATCCCAATGAAACTGCCTCTCGTAAGGAACGAAGAATTTCCCTTCTGTGTAAAAATTTCTCGTAATCTTCCATTTGAAATTGATACGCTCTGTTTTTTCCGCGTTTTTTTGCCTCACTAAGCGCAAACTGTGAATATTTCATCAATTCCTTATAGCCTCTTACTGATGTATTCTCACTGCTAATAATTCCTGCCGAGATTGTATACACTGCCTCATAACCACTTTTACAAATACTTTCATCTACAGCTTTTCGAATCCTGTGAAACAATTCATCTGCATCATTTTCGTCCGGTCCAATACCAAACACATTAGACTCGACAAGATCCTCAATAAGAAATTCATCTCCTGTCATGCGATATGCCCTCTGGTTCCCAGTCAGCTGAGAGCTAATATCATCTGCTACAGTCTTTAAAATACGATCTCCATACTCAACTCCAAACCGCTCATTAATATCGCTAAAATCATCAATGCCAATCCTTAGCACAAATCCATCGACTGACTTTGTTCCAAACGCTTTCATCCGGCTCTTAAAAGAAGCTTCGCCCAAAAGCCCGCTAATATTATCTGCTTTCTGCTGCTGACCAATCTCATTAATGCTGCCAATTAAAAAATGTGGTCTGCCATCTGATTCCCTAAGCACCTTTCCACGGCAGTTAATCCAAACTGGAACACATTCTTTGTTTAGCCAGCGATACTGCATGTTATGCCTGTCACGTTCTCCCCGATCAACTTCTTCAAGCTCAACCTTTAACGCATCATAATCCTCTGAATATACAAATTTGCGGTGTTCTTCCACTGCATTTGTAAAACAATTAGACGAAAGTGCAAATCTTTTCTGTGCCCTTTCCGATATAAAGTATAAATCCTGAATGATATCATACACATACAGATAATTATCCATACAAGGATCAAAGCATTCAATTATGTCGCGCAGCTTTTCAAATGTATAATTCATACTTTTTCCCTCCCTCCTATTGATAGTCGTTTTACTACAACAGTCAATCTTTAACGTTTAACTACTCTTAGTGACATTCTACTTCATTATTCTTAAAAAGTAAAGAGCTGTCGTGTGACAGCTCTCATTTCATTATTACTATTTTTATTATTATTTATTTCTCCTCAACATGATCAAGCAATCTTCTTAGTTTCTGGCACTCCTCATGTGTAAGAGGAGCGGCTGCGCATAATGTCTGTGCAAACTCTGCCATACTTCCATGGAACCAAAACTCGATTTCCTTTTGCGCCAATTGCTGTTTATACTCTTGTTCACTCTTTATTGCGTGCACATAAGAAATACGTCCCCGGCGCTGCGTTGTAATATATCCCTTTCCTGCCATACGTGTCAAAAATGTCACTACTGTCGTTCTGGCATACTCTTTTCCATACTGCTCATTCAGCTGCTTCACCAACTCTGGAACTGAAATGTCAGGATTTGATTCCCAGATAATTTTCATAATTGGCGCTTCACACACACTTAATTCTTCTCTCATTCCTACCTCCACTATCTTTTTTTACACACATTTGCGGCTACCACCGCGTCTTCCCACACTTTTGTAATCGTTTTCATCAGCATTCTCCTATTATCTGACCAGATTTTGCCCTTTTAGTGCACTCTAACTGCCGATTTTTCACTTGATTACTGTTGCTGATAGTACCATTTTTATGAAGTGTCGTCAAGTGTCATAATAAACACGTTTCATTAAAAAAAGCTGATATCTGCTATCTTTTTGATAACAAACATCAGCTTTTTTCTATTTATTAATTATCGCAGTGTATAGATCAGAAATTCGCGATCCAATTTCGCTTTCTGTTCATAAACACAGATTACTCGATTACCTGAATCCATCCCTTTGGAGCCTCGATGCGTCCCATCTGGATACCTGTCAATGTCTCATACAGCTTCTTGGTTACTGGTCCCATCTCATCCATACCGCTTGGCAGGCAGATTTCCTTACCATGATCAACAATCTTTCCAACTGGAGAGATAACGGCTGCTGTTCCGCAAAGACCACACTCTGCAAAATCTTTAACCTCATCAAAGTATACCGGACGCTCCTCAACCTCAAGTCCTAAATATTCCTTTGCAACATATACGAGAGAGCGACGTGTGATAGATGGAAGGATCGTGCTTGACTTTGGTGTAACAACCTTTCCATCCTTTGTTACAAACAGGAAGTTTGCACCGCCAGTCTCCTCTACCTTTGTACGTGTTGCAGAATCAAGATACATGTTCTCTGCATAGCCCTGCTCATGCGCCTCAACAATTGCGTGAAGGCTCATTGCGTAGTTTAATCCAGCCTTGATATGTCCAGTACCATTCGGTGCTGCACGGTCATAATCACTTACGCGGATTGTAATCGGCTTTGCGCCGCCCTTAAAATATGGACCAACTGGTGTACAGAAGATACGGAACTGATACTCATTTGCCGGCTTTACACCGATAACAGCGTCACTTCCAAACATATATGGACGAATGTAAAGTGTTGCACCTGATCCGTATGGCGGAACATACCCTTCATTTGCCTTTACAACCTGCTTTACAGCATCTACAAAACGATCCTGCGGGAATGGCGGCATTTCCAGTCTCTTTGCGGAGTTTACCATACGCTCTGCGTTTAAATCCGGGCGGAATACAACGATCTGTCCCTTCTCTGTGGTATATGCTTCATACCTTCAAATACGGTCTGTGCGTACTGCAGAACACCTGCGCACTCGCTGATCGTAATAGTTGCATCTGAGGTTAATGTACCTTCATCCCAACTTCCGTTTTTATAATTTGAAACATATCTTTTATCGGTCTGGATATAACCAAAACCAAGACTGCTCCAATCCAGATTTTTCTTCTCCATAATGTCTGCTTCCTTTCTCATATGCTGTCAAATATCCTTTAGTATGGATCGTCAGTTCTTAATTTTCCAGATTCATCATAAGGATTATATTCATTTTATACCAGAAACAGGAAATGTCAATATCCTGCTTTTATCAACTTAGTTTTATTTAGGTAGTTAACAATACACTGAATATACTGCATGTTCGTTGGCCTAGTACTGTTGACTGATGCCATCTCTCCAAATATGCGTTTTTTATATTCCATGCTAGCCAGTGACCATGAACGTTCAATTGCCACGCGTATCGCGCGCTCAATACGGCTCGGAGTCGTATTATGAACCTTTGCAATCTGAGGATACAATAGCTTTGTAATTCTCTCAATCAATTCATGATCTTCAAGCGCAAATGTTATCGCATCGTGAAGATACTGTGCACCAGCCATTGTTCCTACTATTCCAAGGCCTGTCAAAACATCCTGCACAGTCTCTTTTTGCATTCCAACCTCAATCAATACATATCTGCTTTGAGGATTGATTGGACAGATTCTAAGCAAATCTTCCAATGCGTCTTTGCTCTGAACCACCCCTAAAATATGTACACCTTTAATGCCTTCTGCCACTTGAAACATCGTACCCCTCCTTTTTCTTCTAACGTTTACAAGAAGAAGTTTACTACATCTATAGTGCATAGTAAATAGTACAAACGACATTTTTAGTCGCATTTTTCGCGTAACTTTACCACGTTACTTTTTATTGCGAAACTGAACTGGTGTCATATTAAATGCTTTCTTAAATAGCGATTAAAATGTTCTACATTTTGATAGCCAACAGAAAGCGCGATGCTTTCAACAGTCATTGAACTCGTCTTTAACAATGTTTTCGCCTTCTTCAGACGTACATTTTTTACAAGCTCACCAAATGTCATGCCTGATTTTTCTTTGATGTATTTTGACAAATACGGTTTTGACAAATAGAACTTATCAGACAGTCCCTCAAGAGTGACACTTAAATAATTTGACTGAATATAGTTCATGATCTCAACCATTCTTTTGTCCTTGGCAAACTGCGCATTCTGAATCTCTTCAATCTTATTTACTGCAACTGTCAGCGCCTCAATTGAAGCCTTAATGATATCGTTGTCAATTCCAACACCCCAATAACGTCTTCCATTGCAGACAACACCAACATATGCAACTGCCTTTGAAGAACTTCCCTTTGTCAGAGAATGCTCCTCATAGAAACTAAGCTCATAGCTAACATTAAAATAATTCTTAATCGCATTGCTGACGGCATCAAGACGTCCATTACCTGTTCCTGTAACGACTTGTGTATTCTGGCCATGCTGAATTGTTGCATTTGCCACAATTCCATTTTCCTGGCGGAAATGGCACTCGCTGACCTGGAAAATTGACTTACTGGTAACATAGTGATCCTCAAAAATCTGATAAATAATTGCCGGTGTCAATTCCTTATGCGCCTTATCAGAAATATCCTTAACAGTATAGCCAACCTCCTCGCGCATATTTTCCGGAAGACTCAAACCAAAGTTAGTGCGCAGTACATAGCATACGCCGCCCTTTCCAGACTGACTGTTAATACGAATAACATCTGAATCATAAGTACGTCCTACATCCTTCGGGTCAATTGGAAGATACGGAACATCCCACTTTTCACTCTTTCCAGCTTCTCTCCATGCCATGCCCTTTGCAATTGCATCCTGATGAGAACCAGAAAATGCAGTAAATACAAGCTTTCCTGCATACGGCTGACGCTCATGAACTCTCATGCCTGTCACCCTCTCATATACCTCTACTAAAGATGACATATTAGAGAAATTCAGTTTCGGATCAATACCATGTGAGAACATATTCATCGCCAATGTAATAATATCCACATTTCCGGTACGCTCACCATTTCCAAAAAGCGTTCCCTCAATACGATCTGCACCGGCAAGCAGTCCTAACTCTGCCGCTGCCACACCACAGCCTCTGTCATTATGCGGATGAAGTGAAAGAACAACTCCGTCACGGTACTTCATATTTTTATTCATATATTCGATCTGTGTTGCGAATACGTGCGGCATTGCATTCTCAACTGTTGCCGGAAGATTAATGATCACCTTATTGTCTGGTGTCGGCTGCCATACATCCAAAACAGCATTGCACACCTCAAGTGCATAATCCATCTCAGTTCCTGTAAAGCTTTCCGGGCTGTACTCAAATGTAAAGTTACCATCGGTCTTATCAGCCAGCTCCTTCAACAATGCAGCACCATCAATTGCAATCTGCTTTACATGCTCTTTATCTTTCTTAAATACCTGCTCACGCTGTGCAACAGATGTGGAGTTATACACATGAACAACTGCTCTTGGTGCTCCCTTAATCGCCGCAAAAGTCTTCTTAATAATATGCTCTCTTGCCTGCGTCAATACCTGAATCGTAACATCAGCCGGAATCAAATTCTGCTCAATTAAGGTACGGCAAAACTGGTACTCGGTTTCTGAAGCAGCCGGAAATCCGATTTCAATTTCCTTAAAGCCAATCTCTACCAGCATCTTAAAAAATTCAATCTTCTCATCCAGACTCATTGGCTCTACAAGCGCCTGATTTCCGTCTCTTAAGTCAACAGAGCACCAGATCGGTGCATGATCGATATCATCCTTCTTGACCCAGTCATAGGTCACGACCGGCGGCATAAAATACTGTTTTTCATACTTTTCGCTTGGATTCATATTATTATCAACCTTTCTTGCTATATTCTATTCTGTTCAAAAAAATTTTATCAATTTCATTGTCGTTTTTTATCTTAACACATTTACAACGCAAATGGTAGTGACTGTTTTAATCATTCGTATTGATCATTTTTAACCAAAAAAGATGGGGCGCACCGTTTGGTACACCCCATCTTCTGCGAAAGAAAAAGTTTATGAGAAAAAGATTCTAGCAATAATTATTCTGCTACAGAAGAAGACTCTTCTTCAACAGACTCATCAGTAGTCTCAGAACCATTCTCTGCCTTCCATTCATCATACTGTGCCTGGAATGCTGCTAAAACGTCCTGATAACCAGCCTCATCGAGAGCTGCCTGATACTGAGCGATTGTATCTTCAATCTGATCAACGCCATAACCACCATTCTCAAGTGCGAAGCCATACTCATTAAATACATTCTGGCAAGCTGCATACTTATCAGCTACTTCATTCTTATCGAAACGGAAACCAGCTGCGCAAGAAGTATTTGCACCACCGTTGAAGTCCTTATACAGTTCAGCCTTATCATCTGGCTCTGTTGTCAGTGGTGTTACGATAGTTGCAGATGCAGATTCCCACATGGAGTGGTTGTACTTACCAGCATCAGTCTGCTCTACCTTACCGTCAACATAGTTGAAATCCTCACCCTCAATACCAAAGGTGTAAAGATCTGCTAACTTACTATCAGTATACAGAAGTCCTAAGAAATCAACACAAGCCTGTGCTTCTTCTGGTGTGCTGTTTGCTGTTACTGCATAGCAGGAACCAAGTGCAGATGTGGAGTGTGCCCATCTGTCAGTGATTGGTGTCATTACAACTTCCTGATTATAACGGCTGTTTGCCTCTGCATTAACAGGAATATCTGTCCACCAGGAAATACCCCAATCCTGAGTCTGTGTTGTAGTATCAGTTGTAGTCTTTGTTACTTCGTCCTCAGAGATATATCCAGCCTCTGCCCACTTAGCCATTAAGGTACAGAACTCCTTGTACTGATCGGTCAGAACGGTATCAACTACTTCATTTGTGGAACGATCTACTGCTACCCAGTTGGACTGTGAATCAGCGGTAAAGAAATCAAAATCATTGATATAATATCTGTAGAACATAGCTGTCTTCTGTGACAGATATGGATACTTAAGTCCTTCTGCCTCAAGATCTGCTAACATCGGCTCAATGTCAGCCAAAGTCTTAACTGAACTGATATCCCAGCCATACTTGTCAACAAGATCCTTACGGAACATTACATCATAGCCTTCTACATTATCCTTATAAACTGGTACAAAGTAGTTCTTGCCGTCATATTTGGTAGCTTCCCACTGTCCTTCATCCATAGACTCATACAGAGGTGTTCCCGGAAGCAGATCGGTAATATCATAAACTGCATTTGCAGGTACTAAATCATTTGTTCCAATGGTAGCTTCCCATGAAGCTGTCCAAAGCAGGTTAATCTCATTGTTTGCAAGTGCCAGATTTGCCTTTTCGGTATATTCACCTGAACCAATATCGGTCAGTTCGATCTGAACATTGATCTTATCCTTAATATACTCATTGATAGCATCCTGAACCTTCTTTACCTGCTCAGAATCTGGATTTGCCAGATTGAAGCATGCTCTTGTAACTTTGATTGTTACTGGCTCACTATCGCTTGCAAAAGCGGTGCCTGCGAAACAACTGGTTGCCATAGCTGCTGCCATTGATACTGCAAAAAGTTTTCTTTTCATAATAAGTGTCCTCCTTAATAATGTTTGATTTTATTTGGTTTTTATTTATTTTCATCCACATAATAGATATCTGTGGAAAATGCCCTTTACTTATTGACTTTGTCAGCCCTTTACAGAACCAACTGTAAGTCCCTTTACAAAATACTTCTGGAAGATGGATAAATTACCATAATCGGTCCGATTACGACAATAACTGTTGCCATCGTTGCAGAGTACTGTGGAATTGTTCCTCCCATAGCTGCCTTAACAGAAGCTGGAACATTGGAGTTATTTAACAAAAACTCGATACTCTTCTGAATATTGATCAGAAGTAACTGCAATGGCTTCTTGCGATCACTTGTAATATACAAAAGTGCATTCTGCCAGTCATTCCAGTAAACAGTTGCCATCATAAATCCAACTGCTGCCATAGATGGCTTTAACAGTGGAAGTGTGATCTGGAAGAAAGTTCGATACTCACCGGCACCGTCAATCTTAGCCGCCTCCATAAGCTCACCAGGAATACTGTTTGCGATGTATGTTCGAAGAATAATAACATTCATCGTTGATACACAAAGCGGTAAAATCAGAAGTGCGATGTTATCCTTTAATCCGTACATAGATGTATAAATTATATAGCAGGATAACTGTCCGCCTGAAAACAGCATTGGAATCAGCAGGTATACAGATAAGAACTTACCAAGCATGAAATCCTTACGGCTAATTGAGTAAGCAAACATTGCCATGATCAAAAGTCCAACTAATGTTCCTACAACTGTGATAAAAATCGTTACACCATAAGAGGTTGCCAGCTGCTTGCCATATCTAAGTACGGCATTGATACCATCAAGTGACCACTTCTTCGGAATAAACGAGAAACCATTCTGTACGATTGTCTTCTCATCTGAAAATGCTGCTACAAATACAAGTACGATCGGCAGTGCGCAGAACAAAGTGTACAATACCAAGAAGAATAACAATATGTACTGACCGAGTGTTTTACGCTCTCTTCTGGAAGGAGCAAGGTCAAGATCTTTTTTTCTTTTTCATCTACATTTCCTCCCTTCATTAGAACAGTGCATTTTCCGGTGCAATCTTACGAACAGCACCATTTGCAAGCAGCATCATCAGCAAACCAACTACTGACTGGAAGAATGTAGTTGCTGCAACGAATCCGAAGTTCGAGTTTTTAAAGATCGCATTCAGTACATAAGAATCAATAACCTGTGTTGTAGAATACAGCTGTCCGCTGTTTCTTGTTACCTGATAGAAAAGACCTGTATCAGATCTCATGATGTTTCCTACTGAAAGAAGAAGCATAACCGTAATCATTGGAACAAGACTTGGAATCGTGATGTTCACGATCTGCTGCCAACGATTTGCACCATCAATCTCTGCTGCCTCATATAATGAGGAATCAATACCTGCAAGTACTGACATATAAAGTACTGAGCCGTAACCCACACTGTTCCACATTTTAACGATAGTTAAAATCACCGGCCAATAACTTGCTGTTGTGTAGTAACGAACACGTGCATTAAACAGATTATTTAAGATACCTGTATCAGTACTGATAAATGCATATACGATAAACTGTACAGCTGCATAAGAAATGAATACTGGAATAATCATAACAGTCTGCATTGTCTTTGCACACTTTTTAAATACACACTGGTCAATCGCAATTGCAAGAACTACATTTAGTACTGTTCCAAGTCCTGTGAAGATCACATAATAGAATAATGTATTCTTCGTCATCGACAGGAATGTTGACTTTGATGCAATCAGGAACTTGAAGTTGTCGATGCCATTCCACGGACTGCCCCAGATTCCCTTAGTGTAATCATACGACTTGAATGCCATTACAAGACCGCCCATCGGGATATAGGCAAAGAACAGCAATACAAGAAATGCTGGCAGAGCCATCACGACATGGGCTCTGTGTTTCCATGTGTTATGAAGAAAATTTTTCATCCCTTTCTCACTCCTTTTCCGTAATCTCCGTGTCTTTCCCTCTCGCAAATTACTTAATCGTTTTCATACTTGAACTATACAACACTTTGAACCAAAATGCAATACCTTTTTTGAAATTTTTATATATTTTTTTTCTACTTTTTCTGCTTTGTTTCGCCGCGAGTTGTGTCTGTATTGTGTAAATTGTCGCTTTTGTGCACAAAAAAAGAGTTCTTTCAGCAAACGCTTTCCGAACTCTTTTCGTTTTTCGAAACAAACCAGCTTGGTTTCTCAACCTTTTTCGTTTGTTTCCCTTAATTACTCATTTTCGTTAAGACAACGAACCGATGCTCCCGGCATTACCACACCAGCCTTAACAATCATCTCAACAAGCGCACTCTTTGGCCGCTCGATCTGATCTACAATTGCCTGTGCTGCTGCCTTTCCTATGCCAGACATATCCTGTGCATATGTCGTAAGCTTGGGCTGAAACTGCTGAATCAACGAAATTCCGTCATAGCCCGCCACTGAAATATCTGATGGTATAGACAATCCTGCCTCACGAATCACAGCTATTCCACCGATTGCCGTATAATCATCAGGATACAGAATGCAAGTAGGCGGATTTTTCAGTGCAAGAAGCTTCTTCGTTGCCTCTGAACTTGCCTCTCCCTCAAGATATGGTGCCTCTGGCACATATTCATCTGGCACTGACAATCCATGTTCCTCCATGGTGCGATAAAAACTTGCCAAGCGCACCTTGGTAACACTGTTTTGCTGACCATGTATGTACGCAATTTTTTTATGTCCCATACTGATTACATATTCCGTCAGTTCTCTAACACCCTTTATATTGTCCGACACAACTGCCGGGCAATTATTAAAGACGTGGTCAATTGTCACTACCGGAATATCACTTTCTACCAGTTCAACTACCTCTTCTTTTGTAAAATCTACATTTGCAATCACAACGCCGTCAACATTACGGTAACGACAATGCTCCAGATATGACATTTCTCGTCCGCCTACATTCTTATTGATAAAAGTAATATCATATCCAAGATTTTCCACCTCCGTCTTTAAGCTCTCCAAAACTGGTGCAAAATACGGATGTGTCAGACCACTATGATAGTCGTCAATAAACAGGACGCCTATATTGTGAGTCATTTTTGTTTTCAATGCCCGGGCTGCCATATTCGGCAAATATCCCATTTCATTCGCTTTCTGGCGGATCATCGCTTTTCTCTTTTCGCTGATGTCATCCAGATCGTTGAGTGCTTTGCTGACCGTTGATGCTGACACGCCGCAGGCCGCTGCAATATCTTTTAACGAAACCATCGTCACTTCACCCGCCTTTCCTCAATCGTTTAAGTATCTTCAATATAACCTCATTCTTCTTCATTGTCAATCATACAACCTATCTCTTTCCCACTTTTTGTTACATTTCCCCATTTATTCCTCCACTTTATTGTATAATAGTTACGTGTGTTTTTGTCTTAAGCTGGAAACTCTTCCGCTATCTGTTTTCTGCGCATCTGATCATTTTCTATCCATTCATCTAATGTAAGCGGCGCATAATCTGAAAAAACACAAAAACAGTTAATCATGCAGCACGGAATCGTTTTTTCTTTTCCTTCAAAATCAAGAAAAGATGTTTGCTTTGTTATTCGGATAAAACGATCTATAAGAAGCTCATCTCTTGTGTCATGTACATGTCCATATAACATATATGTCTTTGGCTCCCCATTCTCATTTAGCCGATACTGACCATTATAGCATATAACAGGGTAGTGACTCAATATAACTTTTCGCCCATTATCATGAATTTCTTTATATGGCTCTACCCATTCAAACAAACTTTTATCAAATCGACGGTATTTCAGATAGCGATCATGATTTCCTTCAATCAGATACTTTTTTCCATTTAGCTGTTTAAGCAATGAATTTGTCTGCATCGCATCACCAAATGAAAAATCGCCTAGAATCACCGTCTCATCACAGCTACGCACTTTTTCATTCCAGCGCTGTATCATATACTCATTCATCTGCTCTGCTGATGCAAATCCTCTCTTGTCCATCTTTGTATTCAGTGCCTCATGATAAAAATGGCAGTCTGCTATATAAAAACGCATAGTTATATCCTTTCCTAATTATATTTCTTTTTTTATACAAGCCATACACCTCAGAGCTATATTAACGTTTTCTCCCTCGATACTGCCTGGGCGTACATCCAAATTCTTTTAAAAAGAAACGTCCTAAATGTGACGGACTGTCAAATCCGGTCTCAAGCGCGATCTGAGTCACGCTTTTATCAGTTGATAACAACTGCCGACTAGCTTCCTCTAGGCGAAACTGAATCAAATATTCCATTGGGCTGACCTTTAAGACACGCCTAAAGCAGCGGCACAGCTCACTTTTGCTTATAGCAACCACCTGTGCTACATCTTCAAGGCTGACTTTGCATGAAAAATTTTGCTGCATATATGTCATTGCTTCCTTAATTCGTGCCAAGTCTCGTTCCTCTTTTGGCTGTATCTGCCGCGCTGCGCTTATTCCCTTCTCTACGAGACTTGCCCACAAGAGACAGAGGCAGCCTTTCACCGCCATTTCATATCCAGTTTCTTTTTTTCTGTACTGCTCTGCCATTTTTCTTAAAAGCTGTGATTCTTCTTTGCTTAGTACAAGTCCGTCAGTCTTTGCCAAAAGCAGCGGTGCCACGCACTCCCTATATGCACGCGAAAGCCGATCAGATTCTGCTAATTTCCATGAACAGACAAAAGAATCAATCACATGAGTGTCTGACTCGCTATTTATCAATTCACGTCTTTTTTCATCTACTGGAACAAGGCGGTGAAGCATTCCCGTATTAATAAAAATACTCTCCCCTGGTTTTAACACAAATTCGCTAGTTCCTACCTGCACGAGAATCGTTCCCTTTATAATATAATCAAACTGAATCTCATCATGCCAGTGCCATGCAATTTGTCCATGCTCAAACTCTGAAAAATCATCTCGGTAGATACCAATTGGAAAGTCGTCACTTCCGTGGCGACGAAGCTCACGAAGACTTGTATCCACTACTGTTTTTTGCTCCATGTAATTTTCGTTTCTCCTTCATTTAGCTTTGATTATGCTATTTATTGAGCTTATTATACTATATTTTCCTTCTAAAAAGCAATATAGTAATAACAAGCAAAAACACAAAAAGGAAAGGAAAAAAAGATATGATTTTAGATTTGTTTCGTTTGAATGGAAAAGTTGCTGTTGTTACTGGCGCAAACACTGGATTAGGACAGGGCTTTTGCGTAGCCTTTGCCGAAGCCGGAGCAACAGTCATCGGAGTTGCACGAAGAAGCTGCGCCGAGACTGCTGCAAAGGTGGAGGCTGTTGGCGGTACTTTCTTTGAAGTACTTATAGATCTTTCTACACCAGATGCATCAAAGACAGTTGCAAATGCCTGCAAAAAACTGACAGGCCGCGTTGATATTCTTGTAAACAATGCTGGAATCATTCACCGCGAGGATGCCGTAAATGTCACAGAAGCAAGCTGGGATCTTGTCACCAATTTAAATGAAAAGCTTGTCTTTTTCCTGTCTCAGGCCATGACGAATGAGTTCTTCATCCCACATGGCGGTGGTAAAATTATCAATATTGCTTCTATGTTAAGCTTTCAGGGCGGCATCCGCGTTCCTTCCTACACAGCAAGCAAAAGCGCCGTGATGGGTCTCACCAAGGCGCTTGCAAATGAATGGGCTTCTCTTAATATTAATGTAAACGCAATCGCGCCGGGCTACATGGCGACAAACAACACGACTGCACTTCGTCATGACAGTGACAGAAATGATGCTATTCTTTGCCGCATTCCGGCGGGACGCTGGGGAACCTCCGATGATTTAATGGGGGCTGCTGTTTTTCTTGCCAGCGATGCTTCATCTTACGTAAATGGTTTTACACTTGCTGTTGATGGCGGCTGGCTGGCTAGATAAGCTTCTATATTATTCTTCCTCGAAGACCGGTGCACCGCCGGTCTTTTTGCTTATCATAGATTCCATAAAGTCAATATATTCCTGTTTTGTAAATATAGGTTTGTAGTCATCCACAAGCTTTTTTGCAGCTACAGCACCGCCCTTTAACAATCTATAGGCTGTAAGTGCAAATATTTTTGCCGTAACAATATAGGCAAGTTCCTCATCATTCACATCAAAATCAACACTATGAAGACCGCTTCCTACTGCACCACCTGTGTTAAAGGTAAATACTGGCTGAAGATGCTGTACATCTCCTACATCTGTTGAACCGCCGCTCGGTGTGCTTGTCGCATCAACTACATTCACATTATACTTGTCACCTGCTGCAAGCTTTGCCGCCTCAACCAGATCCTCTGGTGCATCAACTGGAATTGTTGGCAGATATCCAGGCATAGTCTCAATTTCAACCTTAGCCCCCACTGCCACTGCACCTGCCAAAAATGCACGATCAGTTTTCTCTGATGCATCAAGAATTGCCTTTGTATTATTTGCTCTTACAAGTGTCTCACTGACTTAACCCAGCGGCAAGCCACTGGGGTTCCATTGACGGAGTTCTAGTGTCTGCGTACATCGCAAGGACTTTGGCAGACACATCTGTTCCGGAGCAACAAAACTCGCGAACAAGCAGTCCTACG
>ENA-OQAZ01000687-OQAZ01000687.1-human-gut-metagenome-genome-assembly--contig:-NODE-687-length-18301-cov-1.949268_pt1 | contig 18301 bp, 19 predicted proteins | sample MGYA00242737_ERZ504531 | MGnify/ENA primary metagenome ERZ504531 (study PRJEB26092, sample SAMD00036244) | human gut metagenome | host: Homo sapiens | study: EMG produced TPA metagenomics assembly of... | reverse complement strand
CAAATGAGAGCAAATGTAAATATTTCGCGCATTTACATCTGCTCTTATTTTTGTTTTATAAGTGAAACTGAACCGGACACTCTTGGTCTTTTCTGTATCCTTCCCACTTCCAGGGCGGATTAGGGGCTTTCATCCATTAGTGACATGTGCCGTCAGGCACAACGACAACAACCGATGCCAAAGCTTTTCAGCTTTAACACCGGTTTTATCTTTTCTATAGAGCGCGAGACGGGGATCGAACCCGCGACCCCCTCCTTGGCAAGGAGGTGCTCCACCACTGAGCCACTCGCGCATATTTCCCTGCATCTGGTTGTCTTACGACTGCCGCAATGCAAGGAATAATATACACCATTTTTAATGTATTGTCAATAACTTTTTTTGATTTTTCTGTCAATTTTTCTGTCACTCAAATCTTAGCGGTGTAATATTATACCCGCTTCCCGAATCCACACTGATAAGAGTTGCACCCCGTTGTTCTTTCTGGTTCTCAATGCCCGGATAAGCAATGTAATCAATTGATTTACCGTAAACCAGTTCAATGCCCTCATAATAGATTCCAAAGTCATTCACATGGTCATGTCCGCAAAACATCGCCACCGTGCTTTTTAATTCCAATGCCCTTGAAAAGATGCCGCTGTGCATCTGCGACACATATATTGCCTCACGCTTTGTGCCAAAGACCGGTGTACCGGTATCCCATGCCGTCTGATATTCCTGAAGCGGAATATGGAAAAACATCAGCGTTTTTGCATCTGCTCCATACTGTCCCTGCAACAGTCCAATCTGCTTTGCATACCACTCCACCTGGTCATCACGAATATAATCATACCCCAGACTGCCACCGTTTTCATCAAAAATGCGGTCGCCGGAATCCAGCATGACCAGTCCCATAACAAGATTTCCTTTTTTATTGCACAATTTAAAAATGCCGTTGGTGTAGCCGGAAAGCATTTCATTTTTCGGATAAATGCGAAGTGTGCTGCTCTGCGCCAGCATGGCTGCGATTGTAGATGATGAAACTGGTCAAAAAATGTATGATCATGATTCCAAATGTCCATGTCCATGGAATCCCTATCGTATCCATCAGTTTTACTGACAACATTTTAATGCACGCATGCCGTCATTGGCATCGTATCCGTCCACACCAAAAAATGACATCTCCCGTCAGCACGATAAAAATCCGGTGTTGTGCGCTGTATCATTGTATACACGGTATCAATCGCCTGTATATCCTTTTTATAAGAACCTTCCGTTCCCGTAATATGAATATCCGTCAGCTGCAGAATGTTAAAATTGCGCGAATCGTCATTGCTGTTCATCTGATAACAGCCGTCTTTGCCCATCTTCATCTGAAGCCCGCGGTTTGGCACTTTCTCCAGTGTATCCAAAAAATGATACACATTGATATAATCACCGGTTGCATACTGCGTTTCATCGCTGTATTTCTGCGTAACAGCCGAAAGTGTCTGTTTTTCCTGCGTATCAGATTTATCGGTTTCTGCCGCAAACCACGCACCGGTATCTAACAATTTACCGGACGGTGTCGTAAAAACATACCAGCCTGCTGTCAGTGCCAGTGCAAGCAGTGATAAAAGTATCAGATTTTTATGCCGCTTTCCGGCTTTCTTTTTGTTTTTCTTAATCTGTTCCCGCTTCAACTACCCTTTCACCTCTTTTTTATTATTCACTGCTATTTATTTTATTCGAAACGCCTTAAAATTAAACTCTTATAAATCTTTAAATTTCTTAAGACTTTGTCTGCAATTGTTTATTGTAGCATACTGTGGAATAATTTTCAAAAAGGTGTCGTGACTTTTTATTTAACATCTTAAACCGGTCCGATAAACCGCCCTATCTGAAAAAGTACTTTCTAATGAATATGTATAAATATTTGGTTCATGAAAATCGGGGAATCGGGTTGATGGAAGCCGACAAACTACCGGCTTCCCTAAAAATAAAAAGAGCGCGAGACGGGGATCGAACCCGCGACCCCCTCCTTGGCAAGGAGGTGCTCCACCACTGAGCCACTCGCGCATAATACAAATATTAAATTTGCTGTTGCTTATAAACTTGCACCAACGAATATAAGTATATCTGATTTTAACTTCTGTGTCAATCTTTTTTTACAAATTTCTTGCAATTTTTCTGCAACATTCGTTACAAACGCCCCACCCATCATAAAATCAGCCTTTGCCTTTATTATCAAAAATCATCAAAAAAACAGACCGCCGTGCGAATCCGGTAAAATAATTTCACCTTTCACACAGCGGTCATTATTTTTTATATCTTACTTTTTATTTTGCCTGACGCTTTTTCGATGTAACTACCAGACCAAAGCATCCAAATGCTGCCAGTAACATGACTGTATACGGAAGTGTCTGCGCATATCTGCTGTTTTTACATCGTCTGTATCTGTATTATGTGTCGTATCTGCTGACCGAACTATATCATAGCTGACAACAAAATCACCGAATCCCGTTGTTTCTATTACAATACCGTTTGCAGATAACTGCACCGGCATGTTTTCTATTTCTCCGTTATCCTTCACATGATACACAACAAAACTGTCCTGTTCCCCTGTTCCGTCCGGATATGCAAGAAGAAAACGAATTGTTCCCTGTACCAATTCTGCCGCATTTCCTGCCATATCTGTCAGACCGATGTGGTAATAAGCGTTATTTGCCTTTAATGCCATAGCCTGACTTTCCAATTTATTTTTGATTGCAAACTGCTGTTCATTCTCTGTCACAGTTGTCAAAATAAGCTTTATTTGGTCGGCTGTAAGCACAGTTCCATCCACAGTCTTTACAACCGCATCAGGACCGATTGTTGCCGCTGCCACACCTTCAACTGTAATATCTACATACGCGGCTTCCGGTTTTGTTGACTCTGCCGGTGTTGTCGGCTGTTCCGGTGTCGTCGGCTCTGACGGTGTCGTCGGCTGCTCCGGTTTGCTTGGCTCACTCGGTGTCGTCGGCTGCTCCGGTTCGCTTGGCTGTTCCGGTTCTGCTGTGACTTTCCTGCCGTCTACGATAAGCTTTACATCAGAGAATGTTACATCGGCATTTCTTGCCACATACATACCCACATAGACATAATCGGAATCAATCGTTGTCAGTTTGAAATCAAATCCGCCCGTAACGGTTGCTTCCTGACCGAATGTGCAGGCATATCCGTCTGCATTGCTTTCAATCTTTAAGTCTACGGTATCTCCATTTGTAATCGCATTTTCACAAGTTCCGCCCTGTGTCAGCACACCGCTCTTTCTTGCAAAGCAGTTCCATGCGCCGCTCTTTAACTTTAACGGTCCTGCCGCTACATAATCACCCAGTGCATTGGTTGTATTTGTATCAAGATACATATCATCTCTTGCCATTAAACCAAAGGATACCTGGTCATTGTTGTCAAAAGAATTAATGGTTGCTTTTGCTGTCAGTGTAAAACTGCTTGCTGCCGGTACTTTGTAATAATACATGGCAATACCGTCTGCCGTGCTTCCAATCTTACCCTTATTTTTTCTGACTGCAATGTGGATATTGCCGTTTGCATCTGTTTCCAGTGTATGATTATCCGTTGACGGATTGCCACCGACATTTCCAAATACAGAACCGCTCCAGATACCTGCTTTCTTCCAAAGTGTACTCTCACCCGTTACCGGTGTATAATCCGCTTCCTTATAATCCGAATTCGGCTTTAAGACTTCGCTCTTTACCGGCGCTTCTGCGGATAAAATGTGGTCTGCAATGCCTGCCACATTTAACTTCTTGATTTCCTGTGTCAGCATATATGCATTGTAACGCGCACCGTAAATGTTGGTGTGTGTATTATCCACGCTTGCGGCACTGGATGATGTCCATGAATGTAAATTTACGGTTTCATCTGCGCCGAGTGAATCATACAGATTCTTTGTCAGTGTTGTCATATCCACTACAGGAACATTGACATCACCGCCTAATTTTCTGACGGCTTCTGCGTAGTCGCCGCCCGCATAAGTCTTTCCTTCGCTGACAGTATCGGCTGTAACGTGCAGATTTGAGCTGCTCCATTCACCATTTGCGGTTCTTCTGACAATCGGTGTGCATAAAATTACTGTTACACCCTTTTCCTGTGCAGGTTTTACATAATTTTCATATAATGAATTTGCAAAAGAGCCTTCTGCCGTATAATCGCCGTTCGGGTCTGTATATCTGCCGTCTTCTGCCTTTTCATCATTGTGTCCGAAGCCTACCAGCAGATAATCTCCGCTTGTCATGCCTTCCAACAATGTCTTATAGTTGTCTTCTGACGTAAAACTCTTTGAGCTTCTGCCTGAAAGTGCAAGGTTTTCAACCTTTAATGTGCTGTCAAAATAGTTGGATAACTGTGTACCCCAGCCGTATCTCGGATAGTAGTATGCATCTGTAAAGCTGCATACGGTTGAATCGCCGACTACCCATACAGTTGCCTGTTCTTCTGACGGTGTATCCGGCTCTGACGGTTTACTCAATTCCTCGTGCTTTTCACCAATTTCGGTAATCAATGTCTGTCCATATTTTGTCCAATACTCTGATACTTTTGTGTAATTACCGTCTGCATCTTTGATATATGCTTTTAATTGATTTTTGCCATTTACAGTAAATGTCTGTTGTCCATCCGGATTGTTTCCCGCAACCTGACTTGGCATCTTAACGGCTGACGAAATCGTTAAATCCATATTCTGTAACTGCTGTGCAATCATTGCAGAAGTCAAGAAACCTCCCAGCTTATTGCTGTGTGTCTTATCTCCCTGTGCCATTACCTGTGTACCGTATTCAGATACCCCATTTGATGCTGCTGTATCGTTGGCATAAGCCGTTTCATACATTGTCTTTGTCAACTCAAACGCATCCATAAGCAGTACATTCTGTTCTTCTGCAAGCTGTTTTACCGCTGTTACATATGCGTTGTTCTCTGTAACAAGCGTTCCCGTTGTTGTATCTGTTGAATCATGGTGCGCCTTAATTGTACCGTCTGCCGTATAATAAAGTCTTGAAACCGGTGTTACAAGAACAGGTTTTGCACCTGCTGCCTTTGCCACTTCAATATACTGCTGTAAGTACCATTTATATGTTCCACCGCAGTCATACGAATAAAATGTATCACCGTATTTATCTGTAAGTGTTGACGGTGTTGCCACTTTTGTTCCTGCGGTTGTCGGATAAATACCGTTTTCATCCGGTGTCCCTAACGGCACATAGCGGTCTTCTAAATAACCGGACTGGTTTGAACAGTCATTATGTCCAAACTGAATAATCAGATAATCTCCCGCTTTAATATTTTCTGCAATCTTATCCAGTGAACCTTCGTTAATAAAGTTTCTGCTGCTTCGTCCGCCATTGGCATAGTTGACAACCTTGACCTTTGAATCATCAAAGAAACTCTGCAAATATTCGCCCCATGAACCTTCTGCCTGTGCCTTGCCGGACATATACATTCCGTTTGCAGAATAATCCTTTACCGTAGAATCTCCTGCAAGGAAAATATTAACGCCCTTTCCAAGCTCAACATCTGAACCTGGAGAAGAAGGGTCTTCATATCCTTCTCTTACAAATGCTTCTACTTATATTCTGCTGCTTCACCAGTTGTTCCACTGATAGTCTGCGGAATAACAACAACCTTAATATGTTTGCTTTCTGCTTCTGACGGAATGGTAAAACTCTTATCTGCATTTGCCGTAGAGCTGCAGCTAAGTGTTTCTGTTCCGTCATCTGCAACGATATACCAGCGGATAACCGAAGCATCACTGGCATCATTTACTTCGCCTAAAGAATAGCCAACTGTGAGTTTGTGTCCCGGATATGGCGCATTAATATCACCGTTATCCACAACATAAGGAACCCTTGTAAATGCAACGCCGTCTGCTTCCTTTGTGTATGCCTTTGGTGCCCAGCCGTTAAAATATGAGGTCACATCAATGGTCTTTGCATCTGCTTCGGACATCACTCCGGTTACACGTGCTGATAAATCAGCTGCTGTTCCGTTTGTGTGTATCGTATTAAATTCATTAAATCCTGCATTCTCCGGCTTATTTCCACTCATGTCAGTCCAGCCGGCTGCAACAATCAAATCTCCTGCTATTTTGGTATTTAAAAAGGTTACATGTGCATTGGCGCCCCATGGTCTTCCGAAATATCCCGGTGTAACCGTCAACTCATCATTTGCCGTGATAACACAGTTTCTAAACAGATATCCATTTTCAGTTGCTGCGGTCGGCTTATGGGCTGTAATATATCCGCCGACTGAATTGGTACTGTATCCGTACCATTTTAATTCGCAGCCGTCAAATACACAGTCACCGTCACCGAAAATATAATCCGTATTTCCTTCAATACGGCAGTTCTTAAAATACAGACTGGTTGCGGAATTTCCTGTATACAATGTATCCTGGCTTCCTAAAAATGCGCAGTTTGTAAATTCCACTTTATCTGCTTCCACTGCCATCGCTGTTGCACGCTCAGTTGCTGCCTTGGAAGTACATCTGTACCATATTTTCTCTGTGGAAGTCCTGTATCCGCCGCCGGTGTTACACCGTCTTCAATTTCTTCGTCCGTCAGATACCGGTTAAATGAATTTTCAAACACAATGCCGTCTGCGCTAAATCCGGTTGCCGTATTTTTTACATAAACAGCACAGCCCCACTTCGATGCAGTTGACTTTGCATACTGGTCATACGCATTTTCCACATTATAATATCCTGTGCCGTCTGCACTGTAATATTCATAACCGATTCCGTAATACCATGTCATTAGAACCTCTTTGTCTGAATCATTAACAAGGGACAAATATGGTGTTGTAATGATAACCTGTTCACGGTAAGTTCCCGGTGCAATATGAATCGTAATGCGTTCTTCCTCCGAAGACGGATTCATTGCTGCTGCTGCCGCAACTGCCTCTTTTACCGTATTATAATTATATTCTGCCTTGTCTTCATAACCCACATATAAATCCGGCACACGTGTCATTGGTTCTGCCGCTGCTGTCGATACAAATAAAATATCTTTCTTTACCGCAGCACCGTTTACAACTACATGAGTCGTTGTGCGGTATCCGTCTACTGCTGCACTGACTGCATAAGCACCGTTTCTCAATGATATTTCATAGCCATCATTTGTTACCGTTCCTGCATACACATAGTTGTCATCTACGTTGGTAAATGTAAGTTCTGTTACATTTGTTCCAGCCTCTAATCCTGTAAATTCACCATTTACCGCATAAACTGCCTTTGCCGCTACAATAATATCCTCTGTATGATTCTGATTGTCATTTACTGTTTTTCCGGAAATGATTTCATAGTCATTTACTCCCTGTAAAGAAGCTGTATATTCTACATCCGGTTCAAGAACTGCCGTAAATTGAAAAATCTTCTGCAATCTTTTAATTCAAACGGCATCTGCCATTTGCACCTTCTGCCGGTTCCATTGTTCACTTTTAATTTTGATATTATCATAGCCTTCTGTAAAACCACTGATTTTTCCGGTATATGTATAGACACTCTTTGTTTCAACTTTCAGACTGACATTCTCCTTACCGGTCAATACCTCTGATATATCTGTCGTTACAACCTTTGTATCATTGGTGAAACCGATGCCGGTTACACCTGAAAGCACTGCAGTGTATTCTTCTCCTGCCGCCAGTGAAACACTGTAGGAATTTCCGTTCAACTTGGCCTGCGTTGCTGTATTTGTACGTTTATTCATAAACAGTAACTGACATCCTGAAATATCCTCTCCATTTAATTCAATCGTACCACTTACTGTTACAGCCGGTATTCTCATAACTCGGTTATAAATTGGTTTACCAGCTGCTGCCGTAGTATAAATTTTATAGGAACCGCTATACTGGGCAATAAATTCATATTTTGTTCCTACATTTGTAAAACTTTCCGTATCCTTCTGTGTTCCATCTTCTCCAAGATAGGTAAATACAAGTTCGCCTGTGACAGCGTTGCTTGATGCCATATACACTACAATCTTATCCCCGGCTTCTACATTGGCAATCGTTATATTTCTTCTGCCTTCACCACCTGTACCGTTGCAGTAATACATCCCACCTGCGGTATATCCATCTGCATAAGCCGTTTTCGCAAGTGCATTGGTTCCATAATTTTTGCTGCTCGTTGAAAACAGGCGGTCATTCACTGTATGTGTCAATGTCAAATCGCCAAATACTGTTGTGCCTTCCGCAAATTTTCCGGCACTGCTGACATTTTCGCACTGTTCCCAGTCCTGTGCGCTGATATGGTTGTTGTACAGTTGTGTGTCACTTTCCTGTACAGCACCAAAGTCCCAGACGTCAATTTTTCTGGCTGTTGCGGCAAAAACCCCGGTAAATGCCGATGTTTCAATGCCTGTTACAAATAACAGCATTGCACATAAAAAAACAGCTCAAACGTTTCTTTGTCTTTTTTCCCATAACTCCTCCATTCTGGTTTTTAACCATAATAAAAATCCGACAGAAAAGCCCAGTCCTTTTCTGTCGGATTTTATTATAAAGTCTGACCTCGTGTCAGAGTCAATATTTTTGTTCAATTTATACAATATTTTGTTCTACATCAGATACAATAGGAACACTCATTAACAGATACATGACTGGTTTCCCATTTTCAACCGCCTTGCTGACAATCACACCTATAATATCTCCATTAATACACATATGATGTTCTTTCATATATTGCAGATGTCTGCCAATCATCAGCTGTTTTAATGTTTCCTCCTCATAACCTGACAATTCCTCCAACGTTGCCGGAATTTTTACAATTCCCATAATTGACGGTTTCTGGCGATAGCGCACTGTATACTCATTTTCAGTCATACTATACTTTTCCATGTGCATATCTTTTACCGACCAGCCATTACAAATTGTAAATCTGCCCTGCTCCAATTCTTTTTGTGGAATCAGATAAATGTGCTGCACCTCCGGAGATTGATATAAAAATTCTTCAATTTTCTTTAACCGGCCTGCTTCCTGCAAAAGCTTTCCGCCTTCCTTATATAATACATAAATCTGCTCCACACAGTCTTTTTCATAGACATCTATCATCTGCGCCGCTTTTTGCATCAGCAGAACATCATCTTTAATACGATGCCGCACATAAGTCATATAAGCAATTTCCTTATCCATTTGCTGCATACGTTCCTGATATGCTGCTATTTCTTCCTGTATAGTATAACTTTGCATTTCAAGGAGTTTTTCATGCGGAAATCCATATTTACGCAGCAGCCTTATATTCGTTATGTCAAACACACCATCTTCATCATAGTAACGGTATCCGCTGTCTTCGTTCCGTACTGCATGAATATATCCCTGATTTTCATACCGCCGTACTGTGTTGGTAGAAATATTCAACAGTTTTGCCAGCTCGCCAATTTTATATTTCAATTAATCCCACTCCTCTAACAGTTGCCCAAAGACATCAAGCGCTTCCTGAATTACCTGCGGACTTTCCATATCAATGCCACACAGCTTTAAAAGGTCAATCGGGTGCATACTGCATCCGCCCGATAAGAACTGCTTGTATCCTTTCAGTGTCTTTTCATCGCCCTTAAAAATCTTGGAAGCAATCGCAATCGCCGCCGAATAGCCGGTTGCATACTGATAAACATAAAACGGTGTGTAAAAATGCGGGAATTCTGGACCACTCCAGCGCAATCTCGTCATCAATCACCATATCTTCACCAAAATATTCTTCATTAAGCTTCCTATAGACATCGCATAATGCCTGTGCGCTCAGCACCTCGCCGTCTTCTGCCATTTTGTGAGTTATCATTTCAAATTCAGCAAACATCGTCTGACGGAACAGTGTTCCCTTAAACTGTTCAAAATAGTGATTCATCAGATATTTCTTTTCCGATGCATCCGTACAGTTTTTCAGAAGATACTGCATTAACAAGGCTTCATTACACGTAGAAGCGACCTCTGCCACAAAAATGCGGTAGCCCGCATACGGATACGGCTGGTTTGCATTGGAATAATACGTGTGCATAGCATGACCCATTTCATGCACCAGCGTAAACACGTCATTTAACGTATCTGTGTAGTTAAGAACACATAAGGGTGTACGCCGTATGTGCCCATGAAAATGCACCGGTGCGTTTACCTGTATTTTCATAGACATCAACCCAGCCGCTTTCAAACCCTTCCTTCACCTTGGATAAATATTCCTCGCCCAGCGGTGCTAGCGCCTTTAAGGCAATGTCTTTTGCTTCTTCATACGGTATTTTCATCGTAATATCCGATACCATTGGTGCATAAATATCATAAAAATGCAGTTCGTCCACACCTAATACCTGCTTGCGCAATGACACATAAGCGTGCATTTTATCCAGATTGTTATGAACCGTTTCAATGAGGTTGTGATAAACCTTTTCCGGAATAAATGAACCGCTTAAATACATTTGTAAAGTGGAGTCATACTTTCTTGCCTTTGCATAAAAGCACGCCTGCTTGACATTGGCATAGTATGTTGCCGCAAGTGTATTTTTAAAATTTCCATACTGTCGGTAAAGTGCCTTAAATGCATTTTCACGGACACTACGGTCGTTGCTTTCCATAAAGACACTGTACCTGCCGTTGGTTAATTCAACTTCATTACCGTCCTCATCCAAAATCGTGCCAAACTTCACATCGGCATTGTTAAACTTTGAAAAAATCTCATTCGGTGAAGCCGTCACCTGCCCTGCCATTGCAAGCAGGCGTTCTTCCTTTTCGGAAAGGGCATGGTCTTTTTTTACAAGTTATATCCTCCAATGCATGACGGTAAAGTGCGAGTGTATCCGAGTTCAGATATTCCTGCATCTTCTTTTCATCAATCGCTAAAATTTCCGGTGTTAAAAATGCATATTTTTCAGACAGCTTCGTAACAGCCGCCTGCGCCCTGCCGGACATTTCCTGATACACAGCATTGGCAGTATCCTCGTAATATTTCATAAATGCATACACGTATACATGCTCCACAAGCAGATCCGCTTCATCGGATTCCTTTAATGCCTGATACAGTATCAGGGCGGACTCTGCCAGTCTGCCCTGATAAGCACATTTTTCTTTTGCCCTGCGGATACATTCGTTGTAATCGGCTTCCCAGGCTTCGTCTGTTGCGTAAATATCTTCGATTCTCCATTTATCCTGCTGTGCGATTTCACTTCTTTGCTTTGCCTTCTGCATATGCCCCTCCTGCACTATCTTTTCATTATTTCGTGTCATCTTCCGGAATATAACAGGTCATTGCAATTGCCAGCGCTCCCTGTCCGATATGACATGCTACGCTTAATGAAAGCGGGTCCATGTGGAAATCAAACTGCGGATACGTTTCCTGTATCAGCTTTGCCCATTCTTCTGCTTCTTCACGGTTGCCGGCATAAGCAGCTTCCATATGCACACGGCCTTTTTCGGCATATTCCTTAAAACGTCCTTCCAAATCGTCCGCCATTGCCTTTAACATAATCTTCTTTGCTGAGTTCTTGCCTCTTGTCTTAGAAAATGCATCCAGCTTCTCTCCCTGAATCTGCAATACAGGCTTTAAATTTAATACCGTTCCGATTGCCGCTGCCGCCGGTGTGATTCGTCCGCCCTTCTTTAAATATTTTAAAGTTTCCAGTGTAATGTAAATGCTTGACTGCATCTTTTCACGCTCCAGCACTTCCTTAATCTGTGCCGCAGAATAGCCCTTGGATACCAGTAACTTTGCATCTAACACAGACTGGCGCATGGTTACGGAAATGCGCTGGTTGTTGACAACCTGAACCTTACCGTCATAATCGTCAGAAAGCATAGCTGCCGTCTGGCATGTGCCGCTTAATCCGCTGGACATCGGTATGAAAACAATCTCATCATATTCTTTTAAAAGCTTGTCCCATTCGTCCTGTAACTCGCCTACGGACGGCTGTGAAGTCGAAATATCCGCATCATTTTTTAACTTTTCGTAAAATTCTTCCTGTGTCAGATTAATCCCTTCAAAATACTGCTGTCCGTCAATAAAAAACGGCATCGGAATCACGTATACCCCCAGTTCCTTTGCCTGCTCCTGTGTAATACCGCTGTTACTGTCTGTTAATACTGCTATTTTACCCATCTATATGCCTCATTTCTACTTTATCGCAAAAATCTTTTCCTTTATTGTACCTTATCTTTGAATTTGCTACAATATATTTTATAAAATTTTTATGTTAGATTGGAAGAATAACTATGAATCATACTGTTTTTCAGATTGACCCGGCTGACAGCCGTTTTACAGATACATTTGCACGTTTTTTTTACAGACTGCGGGGAATATGAACTTTTTTTCGGACTGTGACACACCGTATTTTGCCGTATTTTCAGATATAGACCGCACGCATTGTACCGGACTGCTGACTTTTCTTATCAGTGAAAATGAATCCTTTACAGAAGCGGAGGTGGCAGCTTTCGTACTGCCGGACTATCGCAGACAGGGCATTTTTACCGCCCTTTGCGGGACGGCATACCACAAAATCAAAGCACAGTACCCGGATTGTATGCTTACCGGGATTTTCCCGGATTTTTTAAAAAAATGTGCTTTATACGGCGGCACCGCCTACACCGAATATCTGATGATGCTGACGGCGGAAAATGCTCCATGGCTGCTCCGGCTTTATGTACTGCAAATGAGGACATTCTGCCGGATTCTGCTGCCTGTTCAAACATACACTCCACGATAACCAGCTCACCTGCAAAAGATTTCAATTCCTGCAATGATAACTTTTTGTATGAAACCTGCTTTTCCGATGATGAACAGGATTTTCTGCTATACCGGGGAGAGGAAGACGAACCGTGTGCCGTATGTTCCCTTGATTATGAAAACGGCTTTACGAATCTGTACGGGGTCTATGTCGATGAAGACTGCCGGGGGCAGGGAATTGGCACACTGCTTCTTGCACACCTGATACCGGCTTATTTTAAAAATCACAATCTGCCGCTGATATTAAATGTCCGCAGCACCAATACGGCTGCTATGCAGCTTTACCGGCACTGCGGATTTGAAATTACAAGCTCTGTTGAATTTTCTTATTTTACTGCTTTGCCGCAATAACATCTCTCATGTCATAGTAGCCTGCCGGTTTTCCGGCAAGGAACTTGGCAGCTTCGATAGAGCCCTTTGCAAAGACAGACTTTGAATAAGCGGTATGCTTAAATTCAATGACCTCGTCCTCTCCTGCAAAGATGACTTCATGTTCTCCGACAATCGTACCGCCACGGACAGCGCTGATTCCGATTTCCTTCGGATTTCTTTGTGCGCGCTCGCCGCTTCTGTCAAACTTATAGAAATAGTCTGAACCTAACACTTCTTTGATAGAATCTGCCAGTGCCAGCGCTGTTCCACTCGGTGCATCCAACTTCTTATTGTGGTGCTTTTCAACCAGTTCCACATCAAAGCCCGCATCACAGAATACTCTTGCAGCATCCTGGAGCAGCTTGAATAATGTATTGATACCCAGGGACATATTGGCTGACTTTAATACAGCAACCTTTTCAGACGCTTCTCGGATTTTTGTAAGCTGTGCTTCGCTTAAACCTGTTGTGCAGACAATCACCGGAAGCTTGCTTGCTGTGCAGTAATCAATCAGTGCATCCTCTGCCTTGGCTGATGAAAAATCAATGACTACGTCTGCATCAACGTCACATTTTTCAATAGATGAAAAAACCGGATAACTGTTGTGTCCGTCATCAAACGGATCCACTCCTGCTACGATTTCCACATCGGTATCTTCTTCTGCCAGCTTTGTAATGACCTGTCCCATGTGTCCGTTACAGCCGTGCATAATTACTCTTGTCATGTCCTGTTTCTCCTTATTTCTCTAAGATTCCGTACTGAATCATAGCATTTCTTAAACGTTCAAGGTTTGCATCTTCCATTTCACAAAGTGGCATACGCAGCGGTCCCATATCCCAGCCCTGAAGATTTAAGGCGTGTTTTACCGGTACAGGATTGACTTCACAGAATAATGCGTCTACCAGTTCGAGTGCATTAAACTGTAACTGTCTTGCCTCTTCAATCTTGCCTTCCGCAAACTTTGCGCAGATGTCATGTGTCTGCTGTGGTGCAACATTTGACAATACGGAAATAACACCCTTTGCGCCGATAGACATTAACGGTACAATCAGTCCGTCTTCTCCTGAATACATATCCAGACGGCCTTCTGCAAGTGCCATGGTCTTGCTCTCCTGTGCCATATTGCCTGTAGCAGCTTTAATGGCTACGATATTATCAACATCCTTTGCCAGTGTTGCTGCTGTTTCAGGCTGGATATTGCAGCCTGTACGTCCCGGCACATTGTACATGATAATCGGTAAATCTACAGACTTTGCTACGGTTGTATAATGCTTGATTAAACCTTTCTGTGTTGCCTTGTTGTAGTACGGTGTTACAACCAGACAGGCATCCACGCCTGCTTTCTGCGCTTCCTGTGAAAGATATACGGCTGTTTCCGTACAGTTAGAACCTGTTCCTGCAATGACAGGCACTCTTTTCTTTACATGGTCTGCCGCAAAACGAATGGTTTCGATATGTTCTTCATGCGTTAATGTAGAAGCTTCTCCTGTTGTTCCGCAAATTACAATGGCATCGGTAGAATTTTCAATCTGATAATCGATAAATTCTCCCAGTTTCTCATAGTTGACTTCTCCATTTGCTTTCATTGGTGTAATAATCGCTACACCAGCTCCGGTAAATACTGACATAACTCCTTCTTTCCGCTGATACCAGCCTCTCTTATTTTACAAAGGCAAAGCGGCTCATGTCTGAAATGAACCGGCCCTAAAGAATTCAATATAGTTCTTTAAGTAGCCTCCATCTAAAGATGACAGTCGCAAGACTCTTAATCTTACGCCCAGCAGAAGACCTCCAGTAATCTTCCACTTCGGCGTCATCCCCTTTCTTTTGGTTTCACCTGTGTCTGGCACATCTTACCAACGTACTGATGAATAACGCGACCTCTACTTCACTGACTGCCGCATTTTCTACGGCTCTGTTCGGTTTACAGGCTGCCCTGTAATTATATTGAATATATCACTTACTTATTATGATGTCAACTTCTATTCTGTTTCAGGCTTCTTCTTCCTCAACCACATCAATTTTGCTGACGGAAACTTCATATGCCACACGCTTTTCAACCTGCTCCTCGCTGATTTTCTTCGTGTATTCACGGCTCTGGACCTGCCCCATATCTGAAGGTGTCCACCGACTTCGATTGTAGAGGCATATCTCGCATTTCTGCCCCATGCAATGCACGGTATGTAATCGGACTTTCCATACGGACGGTTAACGGCGACAAGGATATCTGCTATTTCTCTGCCAAGCGGTGTCTTTCTGTAGACCGGCGGCTTGCACACATAGCCATCAAGGAATATCTGATTGGTTCTTGCCTGTTCTTCCGGAATTTCTTCTTCTTCAATAAACTGCATTTCCCTTACAAAAATGGATAAAATGAGTTTATTTTTAACTCCTTCATGTCTGTTATAGGAACGGAACTGTCCGGATACCTCAATCTTCCTTCCCCTGTAATCCTTTGTCACATCGACAAGCCTTTCAGATATCATTAATGGATGATATCTACCATATCGCTTAATCTGTTAACCGATACATTTACCAGATAAAAGCCCTCGCCAAACACTTCATGGCTGAATTCAAATTCTGAAACGACTTCTCCGATAATACTCACCCTGTTGTTTTCAATCACCTTATCAAGCATCTTAGTATTTCTCCCTTCTTAATACCGGTCATTTTCTTAAAACCGGTTTTTGTGCTTTATTTTGTGTTCTTAATATGTATATGTATCGATATGGGGATATATTACAAAAAAAATGTGTTTTTTTTTACGTACAAACCATAAAATTTTCTTATATTTACAAAACATCTCATAAAATTTTAAAAAAATACAAATTCCGACAACCCGCATAAAAACAGGGGTTGCGCTCGTGTTTCCCTTATGATACAATCAATTTTATAAGTTTACTCTTGTATTTTTCTAATATTGTGATAGAATATAAAAGTTGCTAATCATAGTCGGATATAGTTTATATACATTCAGAAAGGAAAAAACAATGATTACAAAACGCGAAGATATTCGTAATATCGCTATTATTGCGCACGTTGACCACGGTAAAACAACACTGGTTGACGAACTTTTAAAGCAGAGCGGTACTTTCCGTGAGAATCAGGAAGTCGCAGAGCGTGTAATGGATTCTAATGATATTGAAAGAGAACGTGGTATCACAATTCTTTCAAAAAATACTGCCATTACTTATAAAGATACAAAAATCAACATTATCGATACTCCGGGTCATGCCGATTTCGGTGGTGAGGTAGAGCGTGTCTTAAAAATGGTAAACGGTGTTGTTCTTGTTGTCGATGCATTTGAAGGTGTTATGCCGCAGACCAAGTTCGTACTCCAGAAGGCTCTGGAATTAAACCTGTCTGTTATCGTATGTATCAACAAGATTGACCGTCCGGAAGCCCGTCCGAATGAAGTTATTGATGAGATTCTGGAACTGTTTATCGATCTGGATGCCAACGAAGACCAGCTTGACTGTCCGTTTATTTTTGCTTCTGCAAAATCAGGATATGCCATTGCTGACTTAAATGACGAAAGAAAAGATATGCAGCCTTTATTTGACTGTATTGTTAATAATATTCCGGCACCGGAGGGTGACCCGGATGCCGATACACAGATGCTCATTTCCACAATCGACTACAACGAATTTGTCGGCCGTATCGGTGTCGGTAAGATTGAAAACGGTAAGTTAAAGGTCAATCAGGAAGTAACAATTGTAAACCATCACGACCCTTCTGTACGCAAGAGAGTCCGCATTACAAAGCTTTATACTTTCAGCGGTCTGAATAAGGTTGACGTACCGGAAGCATCTTTTGGTGATATTGTTGCCGTATCCGGTATTGCGGATATTCACATTGGTGATACACTCTGCTCTGTTGAAAACCCGGTAGCCATTCCGTTCCAGAAGATTTCAGAGCCGACACTTTCCATGGATTTCATGGTAAATGACAGCCCGCTTGCCGGAAAGAAGGTAAGTTTGTCACATCAAGACATATCCGTGACAGACTGTTCCGTGAATTAAATACAGACGTCAGCTTACGTGTGGAAGAAAATCCGGGTTCTGAAAACTCTTTCAAGGTTTCAGGCCGTGGTGAATTACATCTTTCCGTATTAATTGAAAACATGCGTCGTGAAGGCTATGAATTTGCTGTCAGCAAGGCTGAGGTTTTATACCATACAGATGAACGCGGCAAAAAGTTAGAGCCAATCGAACTTGCTTATATTGATGTTCCTGAAGAATTTTCAGGTTCAGTTATCCAGAAGTTAAGCCAGAGAAAAGGTGAACTTCTCGGAATGACACCAATTAACGGCGGTTATACCCGTCTTCAGTTCTCGATTCCGTCCCGTGGTCTGATTGGCTACCGTGGCGAATTTATGACAGATACCAAAGGTAACGGTATTATTAACACTTCTTTTGAAGGTTATGAAGAATACAAAGGTGACATCTCTTATCGTAAGACCGGTTCTTTAATCGCTTACGAAGACGGTGAAGCTGTAACTTACGGTCTTTTCAATGCACAGGACCGCGGTACACTCTTTATCGGACCTGGTGAAAAGGTTTATGCCGGTATGATTATCGGTGAAAATCCGCGTACGGAAGATATTGAGGTCAATGTCTGCAAGACAAAGCACCTGACCAATACCCGTTCTTCCAGCGCCGATGAAGCATTAAGACTTGTTCCGCCTAAAATTTTAAGTCTGGAACAGGCTTTGGATTATATCGATACAGACGAACTGTTAGAGGTAACACCAACCCATTTAAGAATCCGTAAAAAGATTCTGGACTCTACATTAAGATACAGAGCCAACAAAAAGTAAAACAAATTATCACAAAAACACAGAATTTGGAGGTATGTGACATGGACAGCGATTTAGGAGCAAAGGTAAAGAAGTTAAGAATTGCACACGGACTGACACAGGAGGACGTTGCAAAAGCCCTCGATGTAACACCTGGTTACATCAGTAACGTAGAAAACGGACGTAATCTGATGACACTCAGAATGCTCTCTTACTATGCAGAGCTTACCGGAGTTTCTCTGGATTATCTTGCAGGAAGTGTTGATAAGAACTATCAGAATACTGCTCTGGATAACGAAATCATGCAGCTCGTTCAGAAGATGGATGCTGATTCTAAGGAAAAGCTGATTGCTACGCTGCGTATCTGGAATACAAACGAAAAGTAATAGATTTTCTTTAAAGCTTAAAAAAAGATTTAAAAA
>ENA-OQAZ01000686-OQAZ01000686.1-human-gut-metagenome-genome-assembly--contig:-NODE-686-length-18301-cov-6.041488_pt1 | contig 18301 bp, 17 predicted proteins | sample MGYA00242737_ERZ504531 | MGnify/ENA primary metagenome ERZ504531 (study PRJEB26092, sample SAMD00036244) | human gut metagenome | host: Homo sapiens | study: EMG produced TPA metagenomics assembly of... | reverse complement strand
GTCAAACGATGGCATCAATAACCGCAACCGCAGTGAATGTTTACAATATCGCGTACAGAAGCTTCACAATCAGTGAAATGAATAGGTTTGTTCAATCCCATTTGTATCGGGCCGATTACCTCGGTTTCACTCATAGACTGAATGAGCTGGTAGGTAGCATTGGCAGAACTTAGGTTCGGGAATACTAACGTGTTTACTTCTTTACCTTTCAAACGTGTGAAGGGATATTTCTCATCACGTAATTTAGTGTTCAGTGCAAAATTGACTTGCATTTCACCATCTATAGCCAGTTCCGGATATTCTTTCTGCATATAGTCCACCGCATCATGTACTTTAGCCGGGCTTCCTTCTGTATCTGAACCGAAGTTGGAGTAAGACAGCATGGCCATTGTCGGAGTGTGATTAAAGAACTCTACCGTTTTCTTCGACAATTTAGCGATGTCAATCAGTGTGTCGGTGTCCGGGTGACGGTTAATCAGGGTATCGGCTACAAAATAAGTACCTTTCTTTGAATTCAAGATATGCATTGTACCGAAATGTTTGTATTCCGGTTGGATACCGATAACTTCTTTCGCTACCTTGATTGTGTTGGAATATTTGGTATATAGACCGGTGATGAATGCATCGGCCTCTCCGGTTTCAACCATCATCATACCAAAATAGTTGCGCTCGAACATTTTGTCGTTGGATTCCTGAAGGTTGGCTCCTTGGCGTGCGCGTTTTTCCGAAAGGATGCGGGCATAACGCTCACGACGTTCAGCTTCACGGTCATGACGGAGGTTGATGATTTCAATTCCTTCCAAGCTCAGATCCAGTTCTTTTGCCAGTTTTTCAATGCGTTCGTCATTACCTAATAGGATAGGATGACAGATTCCTTCGGCTTTGGCTTCTACGGCAGCTTTTAACATGGTAGGATGGATACCTTCGGCAAATACTACCCGCTGTGGGTCGCGACGGGCTGTTTCGTAAAGTTGACGGGTCAATTTGCTTTCTTGTCCCATCAATTCGCGCAGCCGGGTCTTGTAGGCTTCCCAGTCGGTGATGTTTTTGCGTGCCACTCCTGATTCCATTGCTGCTTTTGCCACAGCCATGGAAACTTCGGTAATCAAACGAGGGTCAACCGGTTTCGGAATGAAATAATCAGGACCGAAAGTAAAATTATTCACATGATAGGCTTCGTTCACTACGTCGGGAACAGGTTGTTTTGCCAAATCGGCGATAGCATGCACGGCAGCCAGCTTCATTTCTTCATTGATAGCTTTGGCCTGAGTATCCAGAGCTCCGCGGAAAATATAAGGGAAACCGATTACGTTATTGATCTGGTTAGGATAGTCTGAACGTCCGGTAGACATCAGTACATCGGGGCGGGATGCCATGGCGTCTTCGTAAGAGATTTCCGGAGTCGGATTGGCTAATGCGAATACGATAGGATGATCTGCCATACTGCGGACCATATCCTGAGTCAGCACATTACCTTTTGATAGTCCTAAAAATACGTCTGCACCTTTAATGGCTTCTTCCAGTGTATGTACATCGCGACGGTCAGTAGCAAAAAATTTCTTACTTTCTGTCAAGTTAGGACGGTCACTGGTTATCACGCCTTTGCTGTCTAGCATTAAAATGTTTTCTTTCCGTGCTCCTAATGCTACATACAGTTTTGTACAGGAAGTGGCGGAGGCTCCGGCACCGTTTACTACGATTCTTACATTTTCAATTTTCTTTCCGGCAACTTCCAATGCATTTAATAAGCCGGCGGATGAAATGATGGCTGTACCGTGTTGGTCGTCATGCATTACTGGGATATCCAGTTCTTCTTTCAGCCGGTTTTCTATCTCGAAACATTCGGGAGCCTTGATGTCTTCCAGGTTGATACCTCCGAAAGTGGGAGCTATGGCTTTTACTGCCTGAATAAATTTTTCGGGGTCTTTCTCATTCACTTCAATGTCAAAAACATCAATACCTGCATAGATTTTGAAAAGTAATCCTTTACCTTCCATGACAGGTTTTCCGCTCAATGCACCTATGTCGCCTAGTCCTAGAACGGCTGTACCATTGGAAATAACGGCTACTAAGTTGCCTTTCGCAGTATAGTCGTATGCAGTTTGCGGGTCTTTCTCTATTTCCAGACAAGGCTCAGCTACTCCGGGAGAGTAAGCCAGTGACAGGTCTGTTTGTGTGCTGTACGGTTTTGTCGGTACAACTTCAATTTTTCCGGGCTTGCCTTGCGAGTGGTATAGCAAAGCAGCTTCTTTGGTAATCTTGACCATAATCTTTTTCCTTATAATTAGATATCGTTTTAAATTGGTGGCAAAAATATAAATAAAATTATAATTTGAAGCCTAAATACTGTAAAATGATGTCGAATTGATGATTTTTAAGTGTTGATTTTGACCAATGTGAAAATCAGATTTCATTCTTTCGTATTTTCTAATACAAAGATAGTGAAAAAGTGAGATATTGAGCAAATCGTAGAAGAATGATTAAGAATTGATGTTTTAGGTAGTCTTGTCACTTATGATAAATGCTAGTTGAAATCGTTTGAAAGCCAAGTTGAACTGGAGGTGTGTTACTATTCTGTTATCGGATTTGAATTGTGGTAACGGCGCGGGAAAAGATGGTGGAACGAAGTGAAAACGACACTCATACAAACATTTTCGATAAACTCTAAAAAGTTTTGCAGAAAGTTTGATCACCGTAATCTGCAGTGGTTTACATATAGTAGGACAGTTTTACCCGAAGTCATTTTGTAACTAAAAATCCCAAGAGAGTAATAATTTTCTTAGATAAGTTGTATAAAGTGAAAAAAATGTCTAATAGGTTTAATTGATTTGTAATACTAAATATTTTGTGCATTTCTTAACTTGACATATCTTTGTGCAACTTTTCAATTATTAACTACTACAAAATCTGTTTACGGATTATGACTGAAAATCTAAATAACGATGAAGAAAGTAGGTTGATAGAGCGCTTGATTTTAGGAGAAGAAAAAGCATTTTGTAAACTTTATGTGCAATACAAACCTAGGTTGTTCAAGTTTGCTATCGCCTTACTTAAATCACAAAACGTGGCAGAAGATATCTGTCAGGACATATTTTTCAATATTTGGGAAAACCGTTATTTCTTAAAATGCGGTACGTCTTTTTCATCTTTTTTATTTAGCATGGCTCGTAATCGCATTATCAATTATTTACGAGATGAATCGTGCCACAAACGTATTTTGGAAAGTTCTTTACGAGCAAGCGATAGACTTTGATAATTCTACTAAAAAATACGATATTAGCCAATGATTTGGGAGAACACATGAAACACGCTGTCAAATTATTAAGCAATCGCCAGCGTGAAGTGTTTGAACTGAGCAGACATCATATGCTTACTAATAAAGAGATTGCGGAGCAACTCAACATCTCTATATCTACAGTACAGGACCACCTTTCTGCCTCCTTAAAAATTATACGCACTTACTTTAAAAAGGAAGGTTTGCTGCATACTAGCCAAATAATTTTTTTCCAAATTCTATTTCAATTTTAAAATAATGTTAATGTACTCCTAGCCTTCGATGGGTTAAGTGTACTACATATACTAATCAATGCATATGAGTAAGAATAATATTTTTAAAGAAAATTTTCAACGGTATATTGATGGCTTCTATTCTAAAAACGAACTGGAGTCCATATTGAAACAAATAAAAAATTACTGTACCGATGAAGATATTGATCAATTAACAGAACAACTTTGGAGCAATTTGGGAGATGAAACTTTAGCCAATCGCTTTGAAAAAGCAACTTGTGAAAAAGAAGCATGGAAATTATTGGCTAAATCCAAACGTGTCAAACGTATGGAGAAAGTCAGACGCTTTATCTATTATAGCCTTTCTACAGCTGCATTGGTTTTCTTAATGATAAAAGGTTTTGGCTATTACGAAGAAAGAGTAGAAAAGCGAACTCCTATCATTACAGTAACTACAGACTATGGTGAACATAAAACTATTATTTTACCTGATAACACTGAACTAGCTATAAACTCGTGCACTACGGTGAAGTATCCTGAGCAATTTGTGGGGAATAACCGAATTGTAGAACTAACTGGAGAAGGTTGTTTTAAAGTAACTCATAATCCGGAAAAGCCTTTCATCGTAAAAATGGAAAATATGTCGATAACCGTGCTAGGTACTATTTTTAATGTGAAATCACACCCTTATGATCAAACTGATTTGGTAGAAGTTAAAGAAGGTAAAGTACAAGTGGATTTGCCTGAAGCCATGATGAGAATCAGTCTGGCGAACATGTGATCATCAACAAAATTTCAGATTCGTATAGTAAAGAAAAAGATATTATGGAAAAATTTGCTATTTGGCGTACAGGAGGAATCCGATTCAACTCTACCCCTATTCAAGATGTGGCTAAAGAACTGGAACGTATCTACCATTGCAAAGTGATTTTCAGCGGAAATAAGCCTTATGATAACTTGATTACAGGCATACATGAAAGAGCTACACTGAAAGATGTACTTAACTCTATAGAATACGTCACTGGCATACGATATAAATATCAAAATAATACGGTTATTTTATATAATAATTAAAATGTGTTAACGTGTTCGCATAATAGAAATAGTTGCGTGTATTCTTTATAAAGACACTAAAATATTAACCTTATGAATAAATGCCTATGAAACCTCCTACTTAAAAAAAGGAGTTGTTAGGTAAAAACAACTCCTCCATGTTTGTCTTAAACAGTTGTTCATATAATTGCGAGTTACCATGAACAACTTAACCATTTTGTTCACCAAATAATCTATTTAAAACAAACGTACGAATTTATGAATAATCTTTTAATTACAAAAGAGAATAAGAAGACTAAAAGATTTATTTTAGATTTTCAACGGTTTAATATAACCGTTTGAAGAATAAACATTTAACTGAGTATTTGAGAAACAGTGGTAACGAGTTAGCAACTGTGCTATTTTCAGCGTTTTGCGGTGCTATACTGTCAAATAACTCTTTCATTTGCAAAGTTATTACTTTTTATTGAAACGCACACTTTTCCGATATGAAATTTAACAAAAAGTCTCCAACAAATATATGTTAGAGACTTTGATTCATTACAATTGGATTTTTATTTATTCAAATGACGATAAACTATATTTGATATATCTGCCATTATTTTGGCGTTATCATCATCAGACTCACGAGAATCCTTTATCAAAACGACAATGTAGCACTTCTCACCGTTGGGAAGATATATCACTCCTGCATCTCCCTCGCTTATCTGTATGCCATCAGCAGTTCGGTTAGAACGTCCCGTTTTATGCCCAAATTTTATATCGGTAGGCAACCCCGCTATTAGTTTGTTCTTGCCAGACACACAATCAAGCATGGCTGTCTCTAAAAACGCAAAATGCTCTTTTGTCAAAATATTTTCTGTATGAAGTTTCTTGAGCAATTGCGCAATAGCTAATGGTGTGCTCCAATTGTTGTAGCATAACATAATGTCCGTATGCATGCTTTCCTCTGTCTCCGTGAAATTCATATCCTTTATCCCAAGAGATTTTATGTAGGAGTCCACTTTATCAATACCACCAACAAACCTTATTAACCAATCGCATGTGTTGTTGTCGCTAATCGATACTGTGTATTTGATATATCCCTATAAGATATACGAATCCCTTGGTCGGGATATTTATCCCTTAACGGGCTATACGTGTTTTTCAGCATTTCTTTCTGTTTGATATACACCATTTTGTCCAGCGGAATATTCTCTGCTTCCATTTTTTTCAGAGCTGTCACTGCTATATGGAATTTGAATACACTCATAGTGGGATATTTGTCCTCGTTGGCAATGGCAATTATATCGTCATTATGGATAATTGCTACCCCGACAGACGCTTGCTTCCCTTTGATAATCTTTTCAATTTCTTGGGTCATGTTCTGCCCGAAAGCCATAATGCTGCAACAGCAACAAAGCATAACTGATAATAGCGTTTTTGTCATGTTCATTTTTGATAGTGGAACTTTTTGTTTCATATAGTTTTCTTTTTTGCTTCTTAGCCCAAAGAAGCGGATGCTCAAATGCAGAAACGTGGACTACCAATGCAACATTCTAAGTCGAAGGTCGTAGGAAACCTAAATGCACGAATGTAGTATAGCAGCCCACGCTATATGCGTGAGAACCACTATGCCATCCTTGTGCAGTGTCTTGAATTTCCTACGTTCTCGACTTACAAGAAAGCATAACGCTTCTTTTTCTTATGTCTTGGATAGAGTTGCCTCAATCCGAGTGCAAAAGTACAAAAAATCCGTGATATGTCATTCAACAATCACGGACTTTATTTTGATTTACAGTTGCATACCTCTGTTTTGTCTTGGTTTCGGTATTCCGATAGCTTCCCTAAACTCGTTCATCTTCTTTCTGAACCAGCTTATATGTGATACTCCATCAATCTTGAAATCGAACTTTCCATTTTCATCCTCTTTAATGGAGCAGACGGCACGTTGGGTTTCAAAGCCTTGGTTGAACTCGGAAGAATGTAGCTTGCCTTTTATGGGAACGTCCTTGAATGTGCATAATCTTCGGATAATATCGTCATTGAAGCCCAAGCGTTCACGCAGGAAATTTATTGTCGGTATCAGCTTCTCCACATATGGGAAGTAGCGTTTCACAAAGTCTGTAAACTCGGACAATTTGCGGTGTCGCAGCTCGTAAGCGTCTGTTATCTCCTGTATGTGTTTCGCCTGTTGCTGTTCCCTTTGTCGGGCTTCTTCTTGAAGTTCTGATACACGCTCATGCAGATTCTTGTTCTCCCTCTCCAGCGTCTTGACCTTGTTGCTGCCGAAAAAAGAACCGACACTCTCGGCTATGTTGGTCGCTGCGGTCGTGGCTGCGCCTTTCAGTTTCTCAGTCTGCACCTCTTTCTTGGCTTGGCGGAGTTCCTGCCGTGCCGCTTCTTTCCGCTCCTGCAAATCTACCACTTCCGCTTTGAGGCTATCGACAAGTTTCTGTGTGTCCCGATAATACTGCTGCGTGGACTTGTGCCGTGCCGTTGAACCGTCTATGCCACGCTGCAATCCGTACTTTGCCATCGCAATGGCGTAGGTATCTTGGTAGGTCTTCAATTTCAGCCGTGTCATAATGTCATCGGCACACAGTCTTACGGTGTCGGTCGGCTTCTTGCGGTAGCGTTTCTTTGTCTGTTCCTCCCGTTTCCTGCGCTTACGTTCCCCCTTTACGATTGGAACAAGGGTGATGTGTATGTGTGGCGTTTCCTCGTCCCGATGAAGGTGCGCAGCCACAATATTCTCCTTACCGAACATGAAGCAAAGTAGCTCATGTTGTCGGCACACCACTCGTCCAATCTGCCTTCTTTTTCGATACGCTCCATGTCCTCATGCGTTCCCGACACGATGATGCGGATTGCCTGTACTTGGTTGTTACCGATTTTGCGTGTCAACCCTGCGTTTTCCAAACGGTGTTGGATGGCTGCTGTTCGGTCTTTCACTCCATCGGGATAGTCGATGAGTTTTCGGTTAAGATGCGTGCGAGTTGGATCGGCGTTCTTCGGTATGATAAAACGCTCGATGTGGGCGGTCGTTCCGCTGTCGGAACCGTGCGCCTTTTCCATATGTAATACGACAAATCCCATATATGGTTTTCCTTTCTTTTTTAGCTTGTGAAACAATGGTTGATTATTCTCCTGTACGGCTTCTGCCGTTGGCTTGGGAGAGTCCAGAGAGGTGCAACCTCTTTGGCTTATTGGGGAATTTTCAGCGTTGCTTGCAATGCGGCTCGAAAATTCCCTAATAAGCTATGGTATTTTCCGCTTGTAAATATCCGCACGGCTGCAAGCGTTCTCACTCCCTACATCTTCAGCTCGCTTTTTCGGTGGCTGCATCATCCGCCTTGCGGATTGGACTTGCCTCTCCTGCTTCATCGGCTCTGCCGATTGGGACAAGGGCTTACCGCACAGGTAGTCGTTCAAGTCCTTATACTCACTATAGTGTATGGACTTGTCGGAAAGGCGTTCCCCGAACCTTGCTTGCAGATGCTCACAGGCTGTCCGTCCTGCCGTATCGTTGTCAAGGAAACAGCCGATTTGGGAATAGTCAGCCAATATGCCCTCCGCCTTTGCGAGATTGGAAACGGAGTTCAAGATGATATAATCCTGCGTGGTCAGTCGGGGGCATTGCGGATTGTTCCTCACACGGATGGAAAGGAACGAGAGGTAATCCATGAAGCCCTCGAAAAGATAACAGGTTGTCGGCTGTTCTCCACTTTGTCGGATATGGGTGATGTCCTTTGGAGCGACACAACCTTTGAAATAGCGGTTGCGCACCTCATAACCACCTGCCATATTCGGGAAACCGATGGCGAAGTATGGTCTGCCCTTGTTTTCAAAATGCAGTTCCTTACATTCCCTCTTGGCGAGTTCGGTGCTTATTCCTCGCTCCTGCAAATAGGATAATAGTACAGGAGAGGATAACTCCGAAACTTGCAGATGTCGGTACATCGGTTCTGAAACGGATTGCCGACCAAAAGAAAATGGTACATGGATGGCGGTGTGCAGATGCGGTGTCTGTTTGGCGATGCACTCCAACAGATACGGCACGTTGTCGGAGCGGTAGAGTTCCGAAGCCAATGCGATGATATTGCCACCCTTGCCGATGCCGAAGTCATACCATTGGTTGAGTTCGGTGTTTACCTTGAACGAGGCTTCGGCTTCCTCTCTCAGCGGTGACTTGTACCAAAGGCTGCTATCTTGTCGCTTGACGGGTGTGTACCCCAGACTTTGCAGATAGTCTGCTATTCTGATTTGTTTTGCTTCCTGTATTGTCATAATGTATATTCCTACGGATTTGATGATGGTTGATAAAGCGATGATTTGATGAACATATGGTTTAACACATTGATTTATATCTATATATCATCTCATCATTTATTCATCAAACCACTCACGAAAAGAGAAATTCATCGTTTACGGTGTCGGGCATGGTCTGTCCGTCCTGTTTTCTCCTTTCATCAGTGAGATACTTTTGATGAATGTTTGATGAGAATGTAAATATCTATATTTCAATATATTTATATACTTATTCATCATTTCATCAAAATAATCATAGTGTTTCCAAAAACGATTTTGTCACGGTGTAGAACCGTCCTGTCTTCCGCATGGGCGAATAGTGACAGTCACGGGTATAGTCCAACTGATAGGTGGTATAGGTAAGCGTGTTGGGTGCAGGATTAAGTTTCCAACACTCTTTCAATACCCTGCGTACTTGATGTTTCTCCACTTTTGCCTGTGAATACCGCAACAAAAGAAAAATATCGTTGCAGTCAAAAGAGAAAGTGTCCGTGCCTACACTTTCCATAATGTCAAGGATAAGCTCGTGCATCTCTATCTCCAATCTGTTGCGGTTGCTGCGGATAATCTTCTGCAAGGCTTCGGTATGCAGTAGTGAGGGCGTGAACCACATACGGCTTTTCTTTTCGGTGGATAGCTGCCTATGCTGTAAATGGTGGAGAAAAGCAGGTATCTCCGCTTTCAGTTTTTGCAGGAAGTCGGTATCATCCGACTGCAAGCGGTCTATCTTGCGCACCCAATAACGGGTTTCACCTGCATCAATGATGACAGGCAGGTACTCGTTGTTTGAACACAGCACGAATTTGGCGAAGAACGCAATTTCGTCACGGTCTTTGCCTTTGGCTTCCACCTTGTAGGATAGTGCCGTGCTCAGGTTCTTCAACCGCTCGCTGTCCTCCCGGCGGCTCAGCAATACTTCGTCCACCACGATAAGGAGTTTCCCAGCCCAGTCGGAATTGAACTGGCTGCGGAAATCCTCGTTGGTGTTGAATGTCACGTTATTCTGAAACAGGGCTTTCAGAAAATTGAGGAATGTACTTTTGCCTGTGTTGCGCTCCTCCGACACCAACAGCAGGATGGGCAACTTCTGAATGGGTTGCAGGTAGAGCAGTTGAAGATAGTCCATTCCCAACTCGTATTGCTCCCCGAAGATATGTTCCACCAATGAGCGGACAGAGGGGAAATCACCCTCTTGCGGTTGGTGGGGTATCGGCTCGTAGAGGTTAAGGAACTTGCCGATTACAGGCTGATAGCTGACGTGTTCGGGTACGGTGCAGAAGCCGTCATACTTGGGTACGCTGCCGATGTAGTCCTTGCCATAGTCTTGGCGCAGGGTCTCGTTGTTCCATGCGATGCGCTTCCTTACATACCCTCCGTTCAGTCTTGGCTGCTCCACAATCTTGTAGAGCGTTGTGCCGACACGGATAAACTCTTCCTTTGCCATGCCGCCATCTGTGGGCGGTCGGTGGCTGTCATTTACTTTGTTTGCTTCCATATTCCAATGATTTAAGTTTGAAAAAATGTCAGCTACAAAAGTATAATCAACTGTCGGATAAGTTGATACGCAAATCACAGCAGAACGCAGCAAAAAATACTTCGGGGCTGTTCGGGGCTGTAAAAACAAAAAATCCGAAGAAACAGAGCTGAAAACAGATGCTTCTTCGGGTGCGTGAGTATGTGTGAATGGCAATACGCCTATGCAAAGTATTTCGGATTTGCCGTATCAGTGATGTTCAGCGAAAAGAAGATGCCTGTTTTTTCTTTTCGCAAGTACAGTCTTTCAAGTATGGCTCTGCGAACCTGTTCCGCTCCGAATGTGTTGATGCGGAAAGCAAGGGCGATGATGGCTTCAAGACTGTAAACCTCCATGCTGCGTTTGTCCGACAGTTTGATGGTATGCTTTGTCTCATATTCCCTCAAAACACCGCTTTTACAAAGAGCCTTTATCCCTGCTCGGATTGTTGGGGCGATAACCCCGAACAACTCGCAGAGTTCCCACTCGGTCATGGCAATGGAGACTGTATCGGTCGGCAGGGCGATGTTGCCCTGTCCGTCCATCGTGATGATGCTTCGTTTCTCTTTCATCTGTATTCTTCTTTATGGGTTATCAAATGGCACTGCAAATGCTTTTCTCCATATCCCCCAACTTGTCGGACAACAGTTCCAAGTCCTGACTTATCTTTTGGGCGGTTATCTTCGCGTAGATTTGAGTGGTCTTTATGTTGGTATGCCCCAACAGGCGGCTGACGGTTTCAATGGGTACTCCGTTGGATAACAGTATGGTAGTTGCTGCCGAATGTCTTGCGACATGATATGTTAAATGTGTCTTTATACCGCACAAATCGGCTATGGCTTTCAGCTTTTTGTTGCAGGTCGTATTACTTGGCATGGGGAAAACCTTATTGTCCTTTGCCATCCCCTTATACTTCTCTATAATCTTTCGGGGAACGTCCAACAGACGGATATTCGATTCGGTGTTGGTCTTCTTTCTTCGGGTGATAATCCATAAGTTACCGTCAAAGAAAGTTTGCAGGTTGTCGGTGGTGAGGTTCTTGACATCGGAATATGCCAACCCCGTGAACACCGAAAACAGAAACAGGTCCCTCACAAGCTCGTGGGTCTTGTCGGGCATCTCGGTATTCATCATGGTGTGTATCTCCTCTTTCGTGATATACCCCCTGTCCACGCTTTCGGGAGAGTTGATATACCCTGCAAAGGGATTGAACGGCAGACGACCGTCATTTCTCGCTATGGAAATGATGTGCTTCAACACAATCATATAGCCCCAAATGGTATTAGTGCGGCATTTCTTCACCGTGCGCAGGAAATACTCGAAGTCGTTGATGAACGTGAGGTTTAACTCTTTGAGGGGAATATCCTCACGCTTGTATGTATGGGGCAGGAACTCCCGAATATGCTTGCAGACGGTTATGTACCGTTGGAATGTTCCTTTGGCACGGCTGTGTCCGACTTTCTTTGCAAACTCCGCATTGTGCTGCTCAAAGAGTTTCAGCAAGGTTTCCTGCTTGATACCGATACCGAGATAGGCATCTTTCAGTTTGGCAGCGGTCACATATCCGTCTGTCTGCATCAGTCTTGGTAGCGGCGGTTCACCTCCACCCGAATCTTGTCAACCGCACGGTTGATTCTCTGCGCTTCGGCACTCTTGCCCGAAGCACGGTTGTTCTTCACATCCCACAAATGGGGTGGAACTTCCATTTTGCAACTGAACTGCTTAATCTCTCCGTCCACCGTAAGGCGGCACATCAGTGGCAGGTTGCCGTTGGGCTTTGCACTGCCTTTCTTCACGTAGAATAAGACCTTGAATGTACTTCGCATAACTCACTTCTTTTTTGGTGACAAAATTAGTTTACCGTGAGTTACCAACAGCTACGCAAAATTACGCAAATCGCAGAAAAACAGATGCTTATTCTGGAAGTTCACACATTACGGCAGTAATGATGTGGTAACTGAACTCTTGCGTTGTGTGGCTTTTGGATGTCTGCAAACGACCTTTTCCACATCAAAAGCAAAAGCGTAACGACCACTCTTTCAGTTGAATCGCTACGCTTTTCTCAAATTTACTTTTTAGCTATCTGTTTATTTTAGTTTTTTTGCTATTTACAATCTATTTTTTTAATGGATCACTCATCTTAGCTCAAAATGAACGAATTAGCGTAAATGTTAAAAATGAATCTGTTGAGGTAGTTTTAAAAAAAATAACAAAACAGACAGGGGTCAATTTTTTCTATGATCAAAAGAAAATTAGCCAATCTTCACGCGTTAATTTAAATGTAAGCAACCAAACCATAGAAACTGTATTAAAGAGTTTGTCTATACAAACTGGGTTGTATTTCAATAGGAATAAGAATACTATTAACGTAGGTTTTGACACAAAAGAAAAAGGCTTAAAAATATTGAAAGGTAAAGTAGTAGATCAAAATGGTGAAGCCGTGATTGGTGCCAGCATTCAAGTAAAAGGTACTACTGCCGGAGTCATTACCGATATTAACGGTAACTATGAACTGACTAATGTTCCGATTAATGCTCAAATAGCTATTTCATATATTGGTTATCAGACCATTATTCTGAATGCAAATTCAAAAAAATTAGCACTTGTTACTTTACGAGAGGATACTGAACTTTTGGATGAAGTGGTAGTAGTAGGATATGGTACTATGAAGAAAAAGGACTTATTGGGTGCAACTTCCATGGTTAGTGGTGACCAACTAGCTACTAATTCAAGTATCTCTGTAGGTGGTGCTTTGCAAGGTAAGATGTCTGGTATCAATATTTTAAGTAGCTCTGGTTTTCCTGGTGCAGAAACATCTATCAGTATTCGTGGTGTTGGAACTTTTGGTAATGGTGATGCAAGTCCGTTGGTAGTTATTGATGGAATTCCCGTAGACCAAGGTTTTGAAACATTGAATCCTTCCGATATTGAAAGCGTAAACGTTCTAAAAGATGCTTCATCTGCAGCTATTTATGGTTCACGTGCAGCAAATGGTGTTATTTTGATTACTACTAAGAAAGGTGCAGAAGGCAAAGCTAAAGTATCTTTGAACGCTACATGGGGTATCCAAAAACCTTCACACATGATGGATTTGCTGTCAGCAGAAGAGTTTGTCTCAGCTATTCTTGAAATGAGAGACAATAAGAAAGCTATTGATGGAGGTAATCCAACTACAAAATATGATGGTTTAAATCCAGCCGACTTTGGAGTAGGAACAAATTGGGGGGATCACATCTACAGTTCTGCACCAACTCTGAACATCAATGCAAATATTAGCGGTGGTACGGATAAACTTCATTATTATTTGTCTGCTGAATATTTAAATCAAGAAGGTATTGCATTGAACACTGGCTACCAGAAAGCAGGCTTCCGTTCAAACATTGAAGCGCAAGTAAGTAAAATGTTCAAGATTGGCAATAACGCCAACATGACATATCGCTATACAGAAGGTAGTGGTGGAACTCGTTTTTCTGATGTTATCTTTAATGCTCCAATTATTCCAGCCTATGACGAAGACGGTTCTTATGGGGAGCCTGACACCCAACTGACTGGTTCAAAGAATGCCATAGCTGAAGTAGGGTGGAATACTCCGAATAACCACAATTATCGTTTGATGGACAACTTATTTATGGAATTCCAAATTACTGATTGGTTGAAATTCCGTTTTAATGGTGGTATCGAATATTGTTTGCAATGAATATAAAATCATTCTTGCCTAAGTTCAATGATGGCGGTCAAACAAATACACGTAATAGCTATACTGAAACACGTTCCAAAAATTTTATGTGGATGACAGACTATTTGCTTTACTTTGACAAGACATTTGGCAAACATGCTATTCATGCTATGGGAGGTTTCTCTCAACAACTATTCACAAAAGATGATTTGAGCGGAACTGCTAAAGATTTCGTTTCTGAAGTTGATAACATGCATGTTATTAATGGTGGTACCAATGCTCGTGAACGTGGTTTGAGTGGTGGTAAATCTGAATTAGCTTTGGCTTCTTATTTCGGCCGCATCAACTATGATTACGCTGGTCGCTATTTATTCTCATTCAACTTACGTGCCGATGGTTCATCTCGTTTTAGAAAAGACAAGCGCTGGGGGGTATTTCCTTCATTCTCTGGAGCATGGAGAATCTCTGAGGAAAAGTTCTTTAATGTAAAGCCTGTCAGTAACTTGAAATTGAGAGCGTCTTGGGGACAATTAGGTAATCAATCTATTGGCTCATGGTATCCTACCATTGCTTCTGTGAGTAAAGAAAATGTTGTATTTGGTACTGCTGCTGACAACCAAATTCTATATGCTGGCTATACACAGTCTAAACTTGGTAACAAGTCATTGGAGTGGGAAACTACTACAGTAACTAACATTGGCGTAGATTTAGGTTTCTTCAACAATAGTTTGAGTTTTAGCGCAGACTACTTTGTGAAAAACACCAGTGGTATTCTCCGTTCTATGGTTCTTCCTCTTTCTGTTGGTTTAGGTGCTCCTAATATGAATTATGCAGAAGTACAAAACAGAGGTTTGGACCTAGAAATTAGTTATAAAGGTAATATACGTGACTTGCACTATTCAGTAGGAGCTAATGTATCTTTCTTGCACAATGAAATCAAAAAGTTAAGCAGTGGTATTAATGAGGAAGTCATCGATATCGGTTGTTATGGTGGTGTAACTATTAACCGCATAGGCGAACCTATTAGTGCTTTGTATGGCTATAAAACAGATGGGGTCATCACTACTTCTGAAGAAGCTAAAAAATATAAAGATATGGGACAAGGTAATGCTAAAGTTGGCCGTTTAAAATATAAAGACTTAGATGGAAATGGCGTTATTGATGGAAAGGATAGAACAATATTGGGAAGTTTTATTCCTAAAGCTACCGCTGGTATGACTCTTTCTGCTGACTGGAAAGGTTTTGACTTAAATATGGTATTTTCAGGTGTATTTGGTCGTAAGCAACATTCACCTATGAGTTTTCAAAATCGTATGCCTAATCGCAATATGAGTAGACATTGGTATGACAATCGCTGGACATTAGGTTCTGATCCTGCTGGAAAATATCCCGCTTTAATTCAAGGTGAAAATTATGAGGAAATGACAGATTTGATGGTAGCTAATTCTTCATTTGTGAAAATGAAATCATTGACATTAGGTTATACCTTCAATCTAAAACCAACACGTATTAGAGTATTCTTATCCGGTGAAAACCTATTCACAATAAAAGACAAGACTTTTGATGGATTTGATCCTGAAAATGGGAACTCTGTAGGTCACTATACTAACTGGGGTGATGATTTCCCAACACCTAGAATTCTTTTAATTGGTACAAATTTAACATTTTAACACAAGATACATATGATACGTAAATATTTATTATATGCTTTTGCATTTACATCATTAATTTTCACTAGCTGTATGGATAGCTTTTTGGATCGTAATCCTTATGGTGCTATTGATGAAACAACTTTTTATACAGAAGCAGAACATGCGAATCTTGGTGCGATGGCCTGCTATGCGAAACTGCAATGCTTGAATGGACACTGGCATTTGCACAATTGGAACTAGGTATGACTGGTGACTTCTCATCAGCGGGGTTCAAGGATGCTCAACCATTCTATGGTGCTACTTTTAACCCTAATGAAAGCAGTATTGTGCAGGGGGTGTGGAAACGCTGTTATGAAGGTATTGCTGTATGCAACATCAACATTGATGGTATCTCAAAAATGGGTGATCAGATAATTTCAGCTGAAAAGCGTAATATGTATTTGGCTGAAACCAGATTTATCCGTACATTTTGGTATCTCCGTTTGGTTCAATTTTATGGCGATGTACCTTTAAGAAGTGCATCCGTGAATGATCCTACTAATTCTTCAGAAGTACAGTTAGCTGCCACATCAAAAGAAGAAATATTCAAGAGTCTTATCATTCCTGACTTAGAATTTGCCACCGAAAATTTGCCTGACAAATGGGATGAAGCATATACACATCGCGCAACAAAAGGTACAGCTTTTGCCTACTTGTCTGAAGCCTATCTGATCATGAAGGATTATGAAAATGCTTTGAAAGCAGGGTTGGAAGTAGAAAAATTCGATTATGAACTATTGGATGATCCAGGTCGAGTTTTTCACATTGAAGAAGAGAATTCAAAAGAAATCATTTTTTCGGTAGGTATTGCTGAAGGCATCGACAAATATAGAAGAGAATTATACTTCGGTTCTAAAGAAGATTTAGGTGGTGATTTGGGGCATCTGATGCGTGGCGATACTTATTCAGCAGACTATTTCTATCCTTCTAAAGAATTTGTGGATTTTTTCCAAGTGATTGATGGAAAATCTATCAAAGACAACTCTCCTTATTTCGATGCTTCTCAAGCATGGAAAAATAGAGATCCTCGCTTTGATGGAACCTTCTTTACAATAATGGATGAGGTTGTTACTACTACTGGTAAAAAAATGAACTGGAGAGATGAATGGTTGGTAAACACTCCTACTGGTTATGATATTCAAAAACGCGGAGTATGGTATGGTGAAGAAAGCTGGACACAACGTGTGGATGTACATCTGATGCGCTTGCCTAGAGTGTATTTGCACATTGCTGAAGCATATGCTTTACAAGCTAATCCTGATTTTGAGAAATGTAGTGAATATGTAGAAAAAGTACGTTCTAGAGCACGTCGTTTTGCATTGGCACATCCAGACAAATACATTCCTGAGGGATTGGATGAATCTAAGGTTCTTCCTCCGTTTGTCATTGATTCCAAAGAAAGCGCCATGGAAGCTATTAACTATGAATCAAGAGTTGAATTCTTTACAGAGGATGTTATCCGTTATTTTGATTTGAAACGTTGGGGTACTTTGGCTGAAGAATGGTCACGAGTAGGTGATTTTATTTGGGAAGACAAGTTGTATAACCTGCCTTATCCTGCTGCCGAATTAAGCGCTAACCCAAATCTGAAACAAAACCATATAGGATGGGGTAACTGATTTTAATAAATCAATATTTATTATAAAATATCATCGTTCATTATTCTACTATTGATCTAATATGGAATATGAACGGATGGTTTCCATAAAACGATATTTACCATGAAAAAACTATCTTTTTTTCTACTTTGCTTTTTGCTATTTATATCATCATATTCTCAAAATAAGCCGACGCTTTCTGACAAAAATTCATTTTCAATGATTCTTTTACCAGATCCACAAAGTTATACTAAATTTGATACCAATCAGCCAATTTTTGAACTGATGACAGCTTGGGTGGCCAGCGTAAAAAAGAACTTAGCTGTCAAAGCTGTACTTTGCACCGGAGATTTGGTAGAACAAAATGAATGCTTGGTTCCAGATAACGTGAATGGTAATCAGACTAGCGAAGAACAATGGAAAGCCGCCTCTAGAGCTTTTGAAAGATTGGACCATAGACTTCCTTACATCATTTGCGGTGGAAATCACGATTATGGTTATAAGCGAGCCGAAAACCGATTGTGCAATATCTCAAAGTATTTTCCTGTAACTCGCAATCTTCTTTGGAAAGACTGCTTGGTTAGTGTATGTAACAATGCTTTTGGGGTTCCTACATTAGAAAATGCTGCTTATGAATTTACTAACAAGAACTGGGGAAATATACTGGTAATAGTATTGGAATTTGCTCCTCGTGATGAAGTACTGGAATGGGCTAAATCTTTGGCAATAAGTGAACGTTTTGAAAATCATAAGGTATTTGTCCTTACTCACTCTTATTTGCGTTGGGATGGATCTATTATCGAAAAAGAGTCTTATGGTGTATCACCTGCCAATTATGGAAAAGTTATTTGGGAAAAACTTCTTTATCCTTGCAAAAACATTCGTATGCTCATATGTGGTCATTATTGCTCTACAGAGGGGTTTGTATATAATGTAGGTCAACGTTGTTGACAACGAATATAGCTGGGAAAAA
>ENA-OQAZ01000685-OQAZ01000685.1-human-gut-metagenome-genome-assembly--contig:-NODE-685-length-18348-cov-3.734592_pt1 | contig 18348 bp, 20 predicted proteins | sample MGYA00242737_ERZ504531 | MGnify/ENA primary metagenome ERZ504531 (study PRJEB26092, sample SAMD00036244) | human gut metagenome | host: Homo sapiens | study: EMG produced TPA metagenomics assembly of... | reverse complement strand
AGCGCATCTTATTTTTGCTTATTTCAGACTGTGGGATGATTTGAATATCCCGGCTCCCCGGTGGGTACGTCCTAATCCGGCTTTTTATAAGTTGTTTGTTCCGCCCACTTATTATGAAGCTCCTATAAAAGAAATTTTTTGAAATAAAATGGAGTCCGGATACGAAAATAATGACGGCTGTTGATTCGCTGTATATGGGGAAACGCGACTCTGTATCTGCTGCTATATATCAGCTGCCCGATTTGGAAACCTTGGCCGCTGCAGACCGTTGGTCGAATAATATATTAAGGAATTATTATTTGCAATATCCGGGCAGATTGGTGAATAACGAACTTTATTTGGCCGACCTGAAACCACTGGAAAATAATCAGATAGTAAAAAGACCAAGGAAAGAGAGAATCAAAAGTTTCCTTCAACCGGAAACACCGGTGGAAAGCTTGACTACGGATAATGAATTGTTGGTGGTACGCCCTAACTTTTGGACGCATAAGGGGAATGGGTATGTTCAGTTCACACAACATTATATTTCAGATAACTGGTATAAAGGTGGTGAAAGTACTAATGCGCTGTTGTCCGGCTTAGTGCTGGAAGCTAATTTTGATGACCGCCAGCGTATAGAGTTTGAAAATAAGCTGGAAATAAAATTGGGTTTTGTTACAGCACCGTCAGATACAGTGCATAAGTATAAGACGAATGCCGACTTGCTTCGTTTAAGCAGTAAACTGGGTGTAAAAGCCTTCAAAAACTGGTATTATACTTTGGCGGGCGAGTTCAAGACTCAGTTCTTTGGAAATTATAAGACGAATACGAATGATATGATTTCTAATTTTCTGTCTCCCGCCCAATTGGATATAACCTCGGTATGGACTTTAAGCAGAATAAGAAGAATTATTCATTGTCTTTGTTGGGATCTCCACTGGCGTATACTTTTATGTATATCAGCATGATAAGATAACTGATCCGGGTGCTTTTAATGTGGATCCGGGGCATAAAACAGCGAATCTCTTCGGTTCGAAATTTACAGGTAATCTGACTTGGAAAATTATTCCCAGTATTGTGTGGGAATCTAAATTGGAGTACTTTACAACTTATGACACCGTAATTGCCAGTTGGGAAAATACATTCAATTTTGTATTGAACCGCTATTTGTCTACTAAGTTGTTTGTTCATGCGCGTTATGATGACGGTGTGACATTGACTGAGGATAACAAGAGTTATTTCCAGTTGCAGGAATTGCTTAGTTTTGGTTTGAATTATACTTGGTAAGAAAGGAGAGTGTAAGCGATATCGATGGAGAACCAATAAAAACACGGATGCCGTAGAATTTGATATTCTGCGGCATCCGTGTTTTTATTGGTTCTCCATTTTAGTTATGTTCACCCAGCAATGTTTGTACAATTCTTTCTGCAGCGTGTCCATCCCAACGTTCCGGCAAATGTCCCTTCTGCCATTCTCCTTTATTCAGAATGTCAAGGGCGTCTGCCAGGATTTCAGAGCTTTCCCCCACCAGCCGGTTTGTGCCGATTGTCACTGTTTCGGGATGTTCTGCATACGTGCTTAATGTCATGCAGGGGATTCCTAAAAAAGTAGCTTCTTCCGCTACATTGCCCGAATCTGTAATGATACCCCAGGCATGGTTCACTAAATATCCGAATGACAAATAAGGTTGCGGTGGTAATATATATAACCTTTCGGAAGTAATTCCTAAAGCAGACAGCTTGTTTTTTACATATGTATGGAGCGGCGCCACGATCGGCTTGTCTGTTTTTTCCAGTATAGTGCGGAAGATGGCTTTCAGTGTTGTGTCCTTGTTTAGCAATGAATGTTTGTTCAATGTTAGCAAGAGGTATTCTTTTTCTTTCAGTCCCATAATGGAGAACGCTACCGGGCGCTGTAAACGGGTACGGTTATAACGCAGCGTATCAATCAGGATGTTTCCTACAAAATGTACATGTGCCTGTTCGGTTCCTGTTTGATTCAGATTGCGGTTGGCTACCATTCCGGCCGTGAACAGATAATCGGACAAGCCATCTGTTATCATGCTGTTCACTTCCTTTGGCATATCCATATCGAAAGAGCGGGTTCCGGCCACTAGATGAGCGACTTTTATCCCTTTCTTTTTAGCTACGATAGAGCACGCCATAGTAGGAGTCAGGTCATCCACTACAAGTACTACCTGTGCAGGATGCTGTTCCAGTTCGCGGGCGAAAGCTACCAATATACCTGCCATTCGCTGGAAAAAATCTGTATTATCTACATGCAGATATACATCGGGATGCGGCATATCCAGGTCTGTAAACAGAGAAGGTTCCAAACTTTTATCTTCGTCCGAACCTGTGTAGACCAGACGGGCAGTGATATTTTTTCCTGCTGCCTTTGCAGCCTTGATAGCACGCATTAATGGGGCAATTTTCATGAAATTGGGACGTGCACCTGCGATAATTGTTACTTTCATCTTATTTTAAGCTATTTTCTGAACACAAAAATACATTTTCTTATCGAATTTATTCGTTACTTTGCAGACAAATAACAACCATTATGCTAACATTTGTTCAAGTTTTAGATTTTATAGGCACGTTTGCCTTTGCCATCAGTGGTATCAGATTGGCGTCTGCCAAACAGTTTGACTGGTTTGGTGCATATGTAGTGGGTTTGGCAACGGCTATCGGAGGAGGTACTATCCGTGATGTGCTTCTAGATGTGACTCCGGGTTGGATGACCGACCCTATATATTTAATATGTACAGGACTTGCATTGTTTTGGGTAATTGCTTTCGGCAAGTATCTGATTCATATGCATAACACTTTTTTCCTGTTCGACAGCATCGGTCTGGCACTATTTACAGTAGTGGGAGTAGGCAAAAGTATTGCTCTCGGATATCCTTTTTGGGTAGCTATAATCATGGGTAGTATCACTGGGGCCGCAGGTGGTGTGCTCCGCGATGTTTTTATTAATGAAATTCCGCTTATTTTTCGTAAAGAAATTTATGCAATGGCCTGTGTGGTGGGGGGATTAGCCTATTGGATATGTGATCTGTTTGGTCTGGAAGCCTTTATTTGCCAGATAATAGGAGGTAGTACTGTGTTTTTGGCGCGTATTTTAGCTGTTAAATATAGTATCTGTTTACCAATTTTAAAGGGGGAACAACGCTAAATAGCACCTGAAAACTATCAAAACAGGGGGTAAAAACTGATAAATGACGGTTTTTACCCCCTATTTTGATAGTTTTTTCTTTGACACCTATTTAAAATGCGCTATCCTTGCATTACCGAGAGCATGGAAAAAGAATATGAACCTAAACTGAAAGACTTATGAATAGCGTTAGTTTTAAAAAGAACCTGCTGGGTGTGCAAGAAGAATTACTTCGGTTTGCATACAAACTCACAGCCGACCGTGAGGAGCTAATGACCTGCTACAAGAAACTTCATTGAAAGCGCTGGATAATGAAGACAAGTATATCCCCGATACAAACTTTAAGGGATGGATGTATACCATTATGCGTAACATCTTTATAAACAATTATAGGAAAATAGTGCGTGACCAGACATTTGTGGACCATACAGACAATCTCTACCATTTAAGTATGCCTCAGGATTCCGGCTTTGATAGTACCGAGGGAGCTTATGACATGAAAGAAATACATCGTATAGTCGGTTTGCTTCCTAAAGAATACCGTATTCCATTCGCTATGCATGTGTCGGGATTTAAATATCGTGAGATTGCCGAAAAGCTGGGATTGCCGTTGGGTACTGTAAAAAGCAGAATTTTTTTTACCAGACAACGCTTGCAGGGACAGCTCCGTGATTTTGTATAATCCAAGGGGGAAAATTATCAAAAAGGTAGAGTGAAATTCTTTTGCTCTGCCTTTTTTGTTTTTGTTGGTTTACAATATGATATTAAACATGTTTTTGGAAGCTAAAAAACAGCTTCGAATATTAACTTTATTTTTATTCATTTGTTATATTTGCAAAAGGACAAGACACCTTTAAATCAAGTAATAATTATGAAAAAAGAAATCAAATTCAGTTTGGTCTACCGCGATATGTGGCAGTCATCAGGGAAGTACCAGCCAGAGCTGATCAGTTAGCCAAAATTGCTCCTCTAATCGTTGAAATGGGGTGTTTTGCCCGAGTCGAAACTAATGGAGGTGCTTTTGAACAAGTGAACTTGCTATATGGTGAGAATCCTAACAAGGCAGTGCGTACATTTACCAACCTTTACGTGAGGCGGGTATTCAGACGCATATGTTGGACCGTGGTTTAAATGCATTGCGAATGTATCCTGTTCCAGCTGATGTACGTCGGTTGATGTATAGGGTAAAACATGCGCAAGGAGTGGATATTACTCGTATTTTTTGTGGTTTGAATGAAGTTCGTAATATTATTCCTTCCATAAAATATGCTAAAGAAGCGGGGATGATTCCTCAAGCCACTCTTTGCATCACTTATTCTCCTGTACATACGGTGGATTATTATTCTTATATTGCCGACCAGTTAATAGAAGCGGGGGCACCCGAAATCTGTTTGAAAGATATGGCAGGTATCGGCCGTCCTGAAATGTTGGGGCAGTTGGTGAGAAATATCAAAGATAAACATCCTGAAGTCATTGTACAATATCATGGACATTCCGGTCCTGGGTTATCTATGGCATCTATTTTGGAAGTTTGTGAGAATGGTGCGGATATCATTGATGTCGCTATGGAGCCGTTGTCATGGGGAAAAGTGCATCCTGACGTAATTTCTGTACAGGCTATGTTGAAAAATGCAGGTTTTCAGGTACCTGAAATCAATATGAAGGCTTATATGAAAGCGCGTAGCATGACGCAGGAATTTATTGATGATTTTTTGGGATATTTTATTGATCCTACCAACAAACATATGTCTTCCTTGCTGCTGGGATGTGGACTTCCCGGTGGCATGATGGGTTCAATGATGGCCGATCTGAAAGGGGTGCATTCGGGCATCAATCTGATTCTGAAAGGACAGGGAAAGGAACCTATGAGTTTGGATGATTTGGTAGTGATGCTGTTTGAAGAAGTGGAATACGTATGGCCGAAATTGGGATATCCACCTTTAGTAACACCGTTTAGCCAATATGTGAAGAATGTGGCTTTGATGAATGTTATGCAATTGGTGAAGGGAGAGGAGAGATGGACGATGATTGATAACCATACATGGGATATGATTTTGGGAAAAAGTGGAAAATTGCCGGGTGCGTTGGCTCCTGAAATAATCGAACTGGCGAAAAGTAAAGGCTACGAATTCACTGATGAAGATCCTCAGGTGAACTATCCTGATGAGCTGGACAAGTACCGTAAGGAGATGGATGATAATGGATGGGAATATGGTGAGGATGAGGAAGAGTTGTTTGAACTGGCTATGCATGACCGGCAATACCGTGATTATAAATCGGGTGTAGCCAAGAAACGTTTTATGGATGATTTACAACGTGCTCAGGATGCGGCTATGGTAAAAAGTGGCTTCGATGAGGAAACGATCCGAAAATATAAGCGTGCTAAGGCAGATCCTATTATTGCACCGGATAAGGGGCAGATTTTATGGGAAGTTTCCGTGGAAGGTCCTTCTATGGCACCGTTTGTCGGACGGAAATACCAGCATGATGAAGTGTTCTGTTATATTTCCACTCCGTGGGGAGAGTATGAAAAGATTTTTGCTAATTTTACAGGACGTATTGTAGAAGTTTGCGCCCAACAAGGAGCTGTAGTTAATAAAGGTGATGTTATAGCTTATTTGGAAAGAACAGAGTTTACTGCATGATTTAAAGGTGCTATATAGCTTTTTTTATCCGCTATGGCAAGTGTTGAATTTGTCATGGCGGATGTTTTTATCTTTTCATTCTTTTAAAATTTGCATTCATTCAGTTATGTGTTATCTTTGTTGCCATGCAGAAAAAGCAGGTAGATAAGAAAAAATATATGAGAAAGCTGTATCCGTGGTTGCTGGGAATGATTTTAGGAATAATGCCTTGTATCGTTTCAGCATCAGAAAATGACAGTATAAAAGTCGAGAGTCTGCTTCAAAAAGCTGCCCGGTTGCCGGCCGATAGCTGTAGGATATTGTTTTTTGCCCAAAATCTATTAGGGGTTCCATACGTAGCGAATACATTGGATGGGACAGATGAAGAGAGATTAGTTGTTCATTTGGATAAGGTGGATTGTACCACATTAGTTGAAACAGTACTTGCATTGAGTCTCGCTGACAAGTATGGGAAAAGTGACTTTGAAAGTTACAAAAAAGCGTTGCTGTGTATCCGCTATCGGAATGGAAAACAAGCCGGTTATGTCTCGCGTTTACATTACTTCAGTGATTGGATTAAGGATAACGAACAGAAAGGAATTGTACATGAACGTACAGGGGAATTAGGGCTTGCTGTATCACAAATCTTGAATTTGGATTTTATGTCCACACACTCTGACAATTATCACCGGTTGAAAAATAATCCTTCCATGATATCCCAGATGATTGAAATAGAGAGAAAATGGAAAAATGTTCCTGTTTTTTATATTCCTAAAACAAGTCTGAACGTTTCTTCTGAGGAGTTGGACATAAAGAATGGGGATATCATAGCGATTACTACCAATATAAAAGGGCTGGATGTGGTGCATACAGGATTTGCCTGTTGGGTGGATGGTAAATTGCATTTGCTTCATGCTTCATCGGTCATGAAGAAAGTTATTCTAGATTCTCAGACTCTCTTTGAATACTCTAAAAATAAGAAAGCCCACACGGGGGTGCGGGTTATTTCTTTTTCTTCTTTGAAACCGTAGAGGACGTATCTTGTTTGGGCGGAAATGTAGGGACGCATTTCATAAGATAAAGTATCTTCTTTTGTCTTTTAAGCATGTAGTTGCCAGGTCTGCTTGAATTGAATTTGCGAGGATTGGGAAGGCTGGCTGCAATTAGTGCGCATTCTTCCGGTGTCAGTTTGCTGGCATTCTTGTGAAAGTGTTCACGAGCTACTGCTTCGGCACCATAGATACCATTTCCCATTTCTATAGAGTTCAGATAGACTTCCATAATCCGTTCCTTGTTCCAAAATAGTTCTATCAAGGTGGTGAAATACACTTCAAGTCCTTTCCTGATCCAAGAAGAAGCAGGCCACAAGAAAATGTTTTTGGCTGTCTGTTGGCTGATAGTACTGGCACCTCGAGGGCGTTTTCGGTTCTTGTTTTCTTTTAAGGCTTTCTCTATTTCTTTGAAGTCAAAACCATTATGCTCGGCAAAGCGATTGTCTTCAGAGGCAATAACAGCCATAGACAGATGAGGGGATATGTTTTCTTTAGGTAGCCAAGAGTGTTTCCACTTTATATCTTCTCCATGAATGATTTGCTGGGTAGTACGGATAAACATCAACGGGGTAAAGTAAACCGGAATAAATCGTAAAACGATAACTGCGAGAATGGAAGAACCAAAGAAAAAAAGCAGCAGATTGCGGATGAATTTTAAAATCTTTTTTTTCATGCTTGTGTATTAAAACCAATTTCGGGCAGAAATAACCTGTCCGAAATTGGTTTATTTTATATGTTATTCCAATGTTGTGACCGTTGGTTCGGGCGTATTGGATACGCTCTACAATAACGTTCATCGATATCATTTCAGTGTTCCTGCTTCCGCTTGCTGAATCATCTGTTGGCTGGCATACATATATACTTCTACACGACGGTTCTGCTGGCGTCCCTCGGCTGTGTCATTATTACCTATCGGATCTGCTTGACCCAAGCCTTCTACGGACTTGATCTGAGAATTACTTACACCGCAACCCAACAGATAACTAGCCACACTTTGAGCGCGTTCTTGTGACAGATTGAGGTTTTTTTGGATACTTTGTTCAGCTGTACTGTTTCTCCAGCCCTGGTTGTCTGTATATCCATAAATGGATACATCCATATCTCTGTTCTGGTTCAATACGTTGTTTGCAAACTTACTCAAGGCTGATTTCGCTTGTGCACTCAAGGCTGCATTTCCTGTATTGAAGAGAATACCGGAATCAAAAGTAACTTTTACAGCCTGAAGGCCATTGTTATCTGTTACTTGTTCTACCTGTGCTCCTTGGATTTGAGCAGCTTCTTCTGCTGCTTTATCCATTTTTTTCCCAATTAACACACCGGCACCTGTACCTACTGCCGCACCTACTGCCGCACCAATAGCCGCACCTTTACCATGTCCGGCTATTCCGCCGATAATTGCTCCCAATGCTGCACCGCCGCCGCCGCCGATCAGACCGCCTTTAGCGGTATTATTCATGTTACCACATCCACTGAATACTAATGTAGCACTCAGTAATAAAGCCATAATTTTAGTCTTTTTCATAATCATGTTCATTTTAATATATTAATGACTTAATGCAAAAATTGTTCATTAAACGGCCTGATAATTTAAAGCTTTCTTCTTGATAAGCATAAACCAGATCAGACAAATAATTCCTTTCATAGTGCTAGTGATGCTTATGCTCACCAAATACCCGGCAAACCCCAGCCCCATGATACAAACAACAGTGCCATCGGGATGCGCAGATAGTTACAGGTGACGCTGATTACGGCAGGAGGCATGGTGCGCCCCATTCCATAAAATACGCCCTGTATGGTAATTTCCAGCATCATAAATAGTTGCGAGTATCCGTCAATACGTAGAAAGACACCACCGGTTTCGTAAGCTGCTTTTTCAGGAACAAAGATAGAAAATATTTCGTTTCCATAACATATAAAAAGGAATGTGCAGAAAGATCCGAATATAAATGTCATCCATAAAGTGGTGCGATAGGCTTTCAGCACACGGGAGATTTGCCGCGCTGCATAATTCTGAGCTACAAAGGCACTGAGAGCTGTAGAAAAGCCTTGGGAGGTGTTCCAGGTGATAGCTTCGATTTGTCCTCCGGTGGTGAGTGCCATCAGCCCTAAATGACCACCTTGTTCTGTGGCGGTTCTTCCGAGAAACATATTGACGAAAGCGAATAATGTATTGAGTGCCGCTACTGGTAATCCTATTTTCAAAATGTGGCGTGTATATTGTTTTTTCAGTTTAGTAAATAACCGAAAATCATCCCATAATATTTTCTTTTGTTTCAATTGATAGATAAACAGTATGCATACCGTAGCTTCGGCCAGCCAAGTGGCAATTGCTGCTCCCGTAGTTCCCCAGCTTAAACCAAAGATAAAGATAGGATCCAGTATTATATTTGTAATCAGTCCGATACCGTTAATGGAAAAAGGTATTTTGCTTCGTCCGGCGGCATTGAATATCCCTGTAAAGGTAGCTGATAAAAAGACGAATGGAAAGGCGGTTGCTATAATCCGTAGATATTCCACAGCCATCTTGGCTATATGAGGTTCTAGTTCATAGATACTGATAATAGGGGTGGCAAAGATAAATAACAATGCTCCCCAGCTCAATGATATAAGTAAGGACAAGGTAAGATTATGTGATGCGAACGCACGGGCAGCTTGCTCGTTTTGTGCCCCGATGGCTTGTCCTACGCTGACTTCCGAACCTACTTTGTTCAGAAGAGAGATAGATGTGGACATCCATGTAAGAATTCCTACCGACCTACGGCGCTATTGCCTCACTTCCTATTCTTCCTACCCAAGCCATGTCGGTCAGACTATATGCCATTTGTATGAATGAAGTAGCCATAATGGGCATTGCCAAAGTAAACAATTGCTTTAGGATAGGGCCTTGAGTCAGATTCTTAGTTCCTTTCATTCGTCATTAACGGATAAATTGTCTGCAAAGGTAGAAATTTATACTGATTTCTGTGGGGAATGCTGATAAAAATACTTTTCTATTACTCTTTTTAAATGGTCTGGATGTTTCATAAAAAACTTTGAAGTTCTTGAAGAAGGATAAAGCTTTTTCAAAAACTCCAAAGTCTTTTATGAGTATATTGATAGAAGTCGTTGATTAGTAAGCGAAAATAGGATATTTCTTCATTGTTTCGTTTACGCGTGCACGAACTTGTGCAATTACTTCTTCATTGTCTACGTTTGAAAGAACTGTCTCAATCATTTCGGCGATTTCCAACATCAAGTCTTCTTTTGCTCCGCGAGTTGTGATAGCGGGAGTTCCCAAACGGATACCTGAAGTTTGGAAAGCAGAACGGCTGTCAAATGGGACCATGTTCTTGTTTACAGTGATATCAGCAGCAACCAATGCTTTTTCTGCTACTTTGCCTGTCAGATCAGGGTATTTGGTACGCAGGTCTACCAGCATGGAGTGGTTGTCTGTACCACCGGAAACGATCGTAAAGCCACGGTCAATCAAAGCCTGTGCCAATACGGCTGCATTCTTTTTTACTTGTGTTTGATATTCTTTGTATTCCGGCTGTAAACATTCACCGAATGCAACAGCTTTGGCTGCGATGACATGTTCCAACGGGCCACCTTGTATACCAGGGAATACAGCAGAATCCAAAAGTTGTGACATCATCTTGATTTCACCTTTTGGAGTTTTCTTGCCCCATGGGTTAGGGAAGTCTTTACCCATCATGATGACACCGCCACGAGGGCCACGAAGGGTTTTATGGGTTGTTGAAGTGACGATATGAGCATATTTAACCGGGTTGTCCAACAGTCCGGCAGCAATCAGTCCGGCAGGGTGGGCCATATCAATCATCAGGATGGCTCCCACTTTATCTGCGATTTCACGCATACGTTTGTAGTCCCACTCGCGAGAATATGCAGAACCGCCACCGATAATCATTTTGGGTTTTTCACGTAATGCGATTTCTTCCATCTGATCGTAATCTACACGACCTGTTTCTTTGTTCAGGTTGTATTCACACGGAGTATAAATAATTCCGGATGTGTTTACCAATGAACCATGTGACAAGTGACCACCATGGGCCAAATTTAATCCCATAAATTTATCACCCGGATTCAAAACGGCCAGAAATACAGCAGCATTAGCCTGTGCTCCGGAGTGAGGTTGTACATTAGCCCATTCTGCTCCAAATATTTGTTTCAGTCTGTCGATAGCGATTTGTTCGCTCTGGTCTACCACTTCGCAACCGCCATAGTAGCGCTTGCCGGGATACCCTTCAGCATACTTGTTGGTAAGGCAAGAACCCATGGCTTGCATTACTTGGTCACTAACAAAGTTTTCGGATGCGATCAGCTCGATACCTTTGAGCTGGCGTTGATGCTCTTTTTCGATAATGTCGAAAATCAAATCGTCTCTTTTCATTTCTTTTTATAATAAGTTTATGTGCGATATTCGATTCTGAGTTCACAAAGTTAAGTAATTTTAGAATATAAGGAAATTATTTAGAGGAAAATATTTGGTGAGGTTACGGAAAAAAGATATATGACTTTCTTTTTGTCGTGTAGTAAGGTCTGAAGCTGCTGAAAGAGTTGAAGATAAGGGCGTTTTGAGGAAAGAAAAGGATATAAATGTGGCATTATGATATCTACTTAGAGAAAGCTTCCTACTTTAGAAAATAACTCCTAGCGAGAAACTTAGTACATTGCGGTGCCGGTTAATGAAGATACCTTTTTCTTGGGATATTATTCCATTTGTGTCTTTTTCATAAATGATTGATTTGGAGATATTGGTGAGTCCGATTTCATACCGGAAATCAAAGAATATATTAGCAATATTTACTCCTAATCCGATAACAGAACTTATATTAATGGGGTGTAATTCTTCTTTTATACCAGAATATCCAAATCCTTCAAACTCTTCGGAAGTCTTATGTTTCCATACATATTCCAGTTTGGGACCGATAAAAAGTGCCATGCCGTAAGGCTGCTTTTTACAAAACTATAACCATATAATATAGGTAGCTCCAAAGAGTGAATCGTGCTGTTCAGTTTAGCAAGCTCGGGAAGGGTGTTTTCTTTATTTTGATTTTTATTGAAAGCTATTTCACCTTTATAAATATTATACATAATTTCGGGTTGGATGAAATGCCTTTTCATGTGCACCCGAAAAAACATGGCGGCAAAATAGCTACTTTATAATTATTTTGTACATCTTCCATTCGTTCTCCATCTAGTTCTAACCGACTGGTAAAATACATGGAAGAGTTGAAACCTCCTTTTATTCCCACATTGATCTTAGGTTCCTCTTTCAGACCATTCTTTATTCCTTGTGCTGTAACGAACAGGGCAGGAAGTAATAAAGCGATTAATAAAAGGAGTTTCTTCATGAGATATTTTTAGGATTTTTCCTTGGTCTGTGATCTGTTCTTTTCTACAGACCAGCCAAACTTCCCGATTTTCGGTCCTAGTTCAAAATATCCGCCATGAACATAGACTAACGGGTTAGCTTCGGATAATTCGAATTTTCCTGTTTCCGCATTCAGGTATTTATCGTCGGCTTTTACATTTACCACATCGGCTATGAACATATCATGAGATCCTAGTGAGATGATTTCCTTTACTCTGCATTCTATACAGAGCGGGGATTCTTCGATGATGGGAGCACTGACTATTTTTGCTTTTCCCGGGGTCAGCTTCATTTCTTCAAATTTATTATAATCTTTGCCCGAACGCACTCCGCACCAGTCGGTAGCGAACGCCATGCTTTTGGTAGTAAGGTTGATGACGAATTCCATATTCCGTTTCAGAATGGGATAGGAATGGCGTTCCGGACGCACGGATATATAACACATGCGGGGTTGGTACAAATAGTACCTGCCATGCCACTGTGATAATGTTATATTCTTCTTCCGTACTTCCGCAACTTACCAGTAGGGCCGGAAGAGGGTAAATCATAGTTCCCGGTTTCCAGTCTTGTTTCATATTCATTACAGTAGTTTGATACCTTCTTTACTTTGTTCCTTTTCGCAGTAATGACATTTCAAGATTCCATGTTCTTTGTCAATTACATGAAACAGGGTGGTCATTGGCTCATTGTTGGTGATACATTTGGGATTGGCGCATTTTACGATGCCACGTAATTCCTCAGGCATCAGGACTTGTTTCTTCTCTACCACCTCATAGTCACGGATAATGTTCAGTTTTACATTCGGGGCGACTACGGAAAGGCGGCTTATTTCCTCATCAGTAAAAAAGCGGTCGGCCACTTTTATAATTCCTTTTTTGCCTAATTTTTTGCTCTCGAAGTTGTTTCCGATGGTTATGTTAGAGTCAGAATCCTGCAAGCCCAATAGGGCGACTACAGTAAACAATTTATCGGAAGGTATATGGTCTATAACAGTGCCGTTTTTCAAAGCGGCTACCTGCAATGCTTGTTTATTATCGCTCATCTTCATTTTTGTTTTTACTTTTTTGCATCTTCTATAACATCATTCAAGGTTATGCCCAATACATCACAAAGGATGGCCTGGCGCGCATAAAGTCCGTTTTGTGCCTGTTGGAAATAGTAGCTTTCGGATTCTCATCCACATCGTAAGCTATTTCGTTGACGCGGGGCAGAGGGTGCAGGATACGCAGATTGGGGCGGGTATGCTCCAGCATCTTATTCCTTAATATATATACATCTTTCACACGTTCATATTCCATCAGGTCGGTGAAACGTTCGCGTTGTACACGGGTCATGTAAAGAATGTCGCGTCAGCAATGGTTTCTTCGTTAAAGTCTGTGTACTCTTTGTATTTAATATGGTGCTCCTTGCAGTAGATTTTATATTCTTCAGGCATTTTTCAACTCTTCCGGAGCGATGAAATGGAAAGTGGGGTTGAAATGACGCATAGCCATCAGCAAAGAATGAACAGTTCGTCCGTATTTCAAGTCGCCTACTAGATAGATGTTTAAATTTTCAAGCGTTCCCTGTGTTTTGTATATGGAGTAGAGGTCTAGCATGGTTTGTGACGGATGTTGGTTGGCTCCGTCTCCGGCATTGACAATGGGCACCGGGGCGACTTCGCTGGCATATCTTGCGGCACCTTCCAGAAAATGGCGCATTACGATGATGTCGGCGTAATTGCTTACCATCATGATGGTATCTTTCAATGTTTCTCCTTTTGAAGAACTGGTTACTTTGGGATCGGTAAATCCGATAACGCGGGCTCCCAGTCTGTTTGCTGCGGTTTCAAAACTGAGTCGTGTACGGGTGGAGGGCTCAAAGAAAAGGGTGGCAACAACTTTGCCGTCCAAGATTTTACGGTTAGGCTTCTTTTCAAACTCTTTTGCCATCTCCAAAAGGTAGAGGATTTTCTCTTTCGAGTGTTCGGCAATAGTAACTAAACTTCTATTTTCCATATTGGCTTGTATTTATAATTACAATTTATACGGAGTGTAAAGGTATGAAAAAAAAATAAATGAGCGAAGAATTAAAAGATATTTCGTTGAACTTTGTTAGAAACACATTCTATCTCAAAGTTTTTCCTTACTTTTGTACCGTTAATTACTAGAAAATGTCATGAGGAAGAAATTTATATACGTGCTTTGGGCTCTTGTAGTCGGCGTACTGTTAGTTATAGCGCTTATATTCACCGCAATAGCGAAAGGATGGATTGGATATGTACCGCCTATTGAGGAATTGGAAAATCCGAATTTAAAGTTTGCAACCGAGATTATATCCGATGACGGCAAGATGCTGGTACTTGGTCACTTAGTAAGGAGAATCGTGTTTTTGTAGGTTATGACCAGCTTTCATCGAATCTGATTCGTGCGCTGATTGCTACCGAAGATGAACGTTTTGCAGAACATTCCGGCATTGATGCCCGTGCGTTTGTCCGTGCTTTGGTGAAACGGGGAGTGATGATGCAGAAGAATGCCGGTGGGGGTAGTACCATAACCCAGCAGTTGGCAAAACAATTCTATTCACCTACGGCAGATAATGTGATGGAACGTCTGTTGCAGAAGCCCATTGAATGGGTAATAGCTGTTCAGTTGGAACGCTATTATACAAAGGAAGAGATTCTGACTATGTATCTTAATAAGTTCGATTTCTTGAATAATGCAGTAGGTATCAAAACAGCTGCCAATACTTACTTCTCGAAAGAACCGAAAGATTTGAGCATTGAGGAAGCGGCTACTTTGGTTGGTATGTGTAAGAATCCGTCTCTTTATAATCCGAAACGTTTTAATGAACGTTCACGTGGACGGCGTAATGTGGTGCTTGGCCAGATGCGGAAGGCGGGATACCTGACTGATGCGGAAACTGATTCATTAAAGGCGTTGCCTCTCGTCTTAAAATATCGTCGTGTGGATCATAAAGAAGGTTTGGCAACTTACTTCCGTGAATATCTGCGTGGAGTAATGACAGCCAAGGAGCCGAAGAAAAGTGATTATCGCGGATGGCAGATGCAGAAATATTATGAAGATTCATTGGCATGGAAAACGAATCCGCTTTTCGGGTGGTGTGCTAAAAACAAGAAGAAAGACGGTACCAACTACAATATTTATACAGACGGTCTTAAGATCTATACCACTATTGATTCACGCATGCAGAAATATGCGGAAGAGGCTGTTTATGAACATGTGGCGCAATACTTGCAACCTCGTTTCTTCAAGGAAAAACGGAAAAAGAAAACAGCTCCGTTTACTAATCAGTTGACAGAGGAGGAGGTGAATACCATCATGACCAGGGCTATGAAACAGACTGATCGTTATCGTATTATGAAAGAAGCCGGATGCTCGGAAGCGGAAATAAAGAAAGCGTTTAATACTAAATACGAAATGTCTGTATTTTCTTACGAGGGAGAGAAGGATACCATTATGACTCCGATGGATTCTTTGAAATATTATAAATTCTTCCTTAGGGCGGGATTTATGTCTATGGATCCCTTGACAGGGCATGTGAAGGCATATGTGGGTGGTCCTAACTATAATTATTTCCAATATGATATGGCGATGGTGGGGCGTCGCCAAGTAGGTTCTACTATTAAACCTTACGTGTATACTTTGGCTATGGAGAACGGTTTCTCTCCCTGTGATCAGGTGCGTCACGTAGAGCAGACATTGATAGATGAGAACGGGCGTCCATGGTCACCACGTAATGCCAGCAAAAAGCGTTATGGAGAAATGGTAACTATCAAATGGGGATTGGCTAATTCGGATAATTGGGTAACGGCTTATTTGATGGGGAAACTTAATCCTTATCAGTTGGTTCGTCTGATTCATTCATTCGGTGTGCAGAACAAACAGATAGATCCCGTAGTATCACTCTGTCTGGGACCTTGTGAAATTTCTGTAGGGAGATGGTCAGCGCTTATTCAGCATTCGCAAACCGAGGTATCCGTACAGCACCAGTATTTGTAACCCGTATTGAGGATAATGAAGGTAATGTATTAGCGAATTTCACTCCGCAAATGGATGAGGTGATTAGTGAGACCAGTGCTTACAAAATGCTGGTTATGTTGCGTGCGGTCGTTAATGAGGGTACTGGTGGACGTGTACGCCGTCTGTATGGCATTACTGCTGATATGGGGGGGAAGACAGGTACAACCAACCGTAACTCTGACGGTTGGTTTATGGGATTCACTCCCTCATTGGTGTCCGGTGTATGGGTAGGCGGTGAAGAACGTGATATTCATTTTGATACGATGGTAGACGGGCAGGGGGCTGCTATGGCGCTTCCTATTTGGGGACTTTATATGCAGAAAGTCTATAAAGACAAGAGCTTGGGATATTCTCAGGATGAGAAATTCAATATTCCTGATGACTTTGACCCTTGCAAAGATACCTTAATAGATGAAACTTCGGTAGAAGAAACCGGAGGTTTGGATAATATATTTGAATAATTGAAAGATTTATCAATAAAAAAGTCTGTTTGCAAGGAAAAGCAAACAGACTTTTTTTTATTGATATACCTTTTATAAAAGGTGCTTTCTCTACTTGGTGTTGTGGAAAATAATTTATGTAAAAATAGTGAAAACCCTTGCTGTTTCGTAAGAAAATACTATATTTACAAAAAGAAAATCTTTACCTTATGAAGATAGGAGGTAATTATGGATAGAGATGTAACTCTGTATCAGATAACTAATGTTATGGCCGAGAGAGTTTTCCAAAAAATAGATAACTTCAATAAAGGCCGTAGAGAAGATGCGGGATATTATGCAATCAGTGTTTCTACCCCTTACCGATCATATTATGCATTATGGCGTATATTTCCGGACAATATTTATTCCCCTTTGTTTATTCAATCGCTGGCTGTCACTTTTAATGATGCGGCAGAACGTGCTTTTCAGTATTTGCAGAACTGTAACGTCCTGCTGAAAGTAAAAGACAATACTTTTTTTGAACCTTATTATGGAATATCCGAGGATATAGTCGCATTTGGAAAATATCGTGGAAAAAGATTAGCGGAGGTTTATTACATTGATCCTAACTATGTACTTTGGCTGGCACACAAATTTGAGGCCCGAAATCCTAGGGATAAGAAGCTGGCAATGTTAGCGAAGGCTTTTGCTACTGTGCATTATGAAACGGTTATCAGAAAACATCATTTGCCGGCTGGCAGTCGTTTTATCGGTCAGCCGGGAGAAAAACTATCCGACTTGCGTTTAGAAGTCTTAGGGATAAGGTTACAACTGGACATATACAAAACAACCGGATATTATGTGGACCAGAGTGTGCTTGCCGCTGATGCTGATGGCAACCGTTATACTTTCATTATAAAGGCGGCGGCTTCCAGTATGTCACCGGATATGTTGAGCTGTTATACAAAAAAAATCAATGTCCATGAAAGTTTGTATTTAAAATCGGCTAAAGTTCTTTCTCATTATGAGAACAAAGGAATAAAATATACTCGCATAGGATATTTGAAGTTCAAATAGAGACCGGGCGAGGTGGGAAAAGTACTTGTCTTCATTCATGAAGATAAGGGCAGGTGGCAAGATATTATATGTTTTTATTCTATTAAGTTGGGAAAAACTTTTAGTGTTCTGAATTTTCTTGGTGACATGCCGGTTATTCGTTTAAAGAAACGGGTGAATGAGGACGGAGTAGAAAAATTCAGTTTATAGCAAATCTCCTGAATGGTAAGGTTGGAAGAAATCAGTAGGGCTTTTGCTTCAATAATTACATAATTGTCAATCCAGTTTCCTGCCAGTTCTCCGCTAACATCCCGGATTATGGAAGATAAATACTTAGGGGTTAAACAAAGTTTCTCAGCATAAAAAGAAATGTCTCTTTCTTTATAATGATGGGTTTCTACCAGTTTTAAAAACTGTTTGAATATGTCTTCTTTATGCGGCAGTTTTTTCTTTTTTATTTCCAGATGCTTTAGTAGGAGCTGGCATACTTCGTAGAAAGTAGCTTGTATCAGATATTGTATGGTAAAATCACGAAACAGATTATTTTCTTCACTGATTTTTTTGTAAAGCAATACATGATATGTTTTCAATAATCTGTTTCCGCGATATTCAAATTGACACATGGATGATTTTTTAGAGGAATTAAAAGAGACATCATTTTATAAAAAA
>ENA-OQAZ01000682-OQAZ01000682.1-human-gut-metagenome-genome-assembly--contig:-NODE-682-length-18388-cov-1.743114_pt1 | contig 18388 bp, 26 predicted proteins | sample MGYA00242737_ERZ504531 | MGnify/ENA primary metagenome ERZ504531 (study PRJEB26092, sample SAMD00036244) | human gut metagenome | host: Homo sapiens | study: EMG produced TPA metagenomics assembly of... | reverse complement strand
ACGGCTTTTGCCGAATCTGAACTTCATCCCTGCATAATCAAAATTTGAACCGCCGAACTAATAACTGATAGTTCCTGTAGCAAAAAAGGCTGATACTCCCGTGCATGCACAGAAGTCATCAGCCTTTTGGCGGTTTCGATCAAAAATCGTGGGAGAACCTCATTCCCGTTCTGGATGAAAGTATTAACAGTTTTTCCGCACGTTCGTCAAGGCAAAATCTGTTACATCCACTTCTCCCTCTTATCTGTTTGAATCAAACCCCCCCTCTCAATTTCCCGGTTCTTCCGCATCCGCCGGAACACCCCTTCCGGGATTGCCACGCAGAGTCCGCCGAGGATCAGCAGTACACCGATCAGTTCTCTCCACGGGTACACGAATTTAAAATAACCAACCCGGCTTTTCATCACCACGGCAACAGCACCAAGCACTCCACTTCCCACCGTCAGTACCAGAACCCCGACGATCAGTCCGTAGAAAATTCCTTCCATCCGCGTCATGTTCTTCAGCTGCGGGGTTGTCATACCGATGCTTTGCATCACGGAAAATTCTTTTTGTCTTACGGTATATCCGGTTACGATCACATGGAAATAATTCATCAATCCCATAAAAAGCAGCACCAGACAGAGTCCGTACATGATGATTCGGCTGGACGCGATATAGGATCTGGCAGCGGACAACAGTTCTGATTTGCTTACCAGCATCAGTGTCCGCGAATCCGAGATATAATCTCCATGGCTGCTGCCTGTTGCAAACTGCATATTGTAGCTGTCCACGGATTTTTCTACAGATTCCCGGATCATCGGCTCCATCGACCGTTTGACATCCATCTCCAGTACAAAGGTCTGTACCGGCAGCTGCATCCGCTCCATCCCTTCTCACCCACCAGGAAATACACGATCCCCGGTCCGTTCCAGGTTGTATCGAGTGCCGGAAGTCCTTTTTCCTTGAAGTTCAGGTAGCCACAAAACTTCATATCCGCCGTCTTTTCCCCCTGCACGGTATAAGTAGAAAATGTCTCTCCCACATCCTCTCTGCCTTTTTCTGCCTCGATTCTCGAGAACAGATTATAGTGGAGCATGATTGCTCCCGTTCCTGCCTCCACACTGTCAATATCCAGACCCAGATCTTTCTCTTCATTAAACACTTTCAGTTCTTCCAGATAGGTATCACTGACCTGTTCTGCCACAAATTCATAAAGTTTTGGAGCGGTTTCTTCTCTATTTTCCGCATTCTCCTCAGAGATTTGATTCCCTTCCAGCGTCTCTCTTCGAAGATCCAGGATTTTTTCATCCAGCTGTAACTTGCCATAACCGCCCGTTACCTTCGCCACCGTTTCCACCCCGCCAAGACCTGTCATTTTTTCAATCAGATCTTCCGGAAAATACGTCTCCTCCGTCGGATACTGGCTGATCGTCCCGGAGGATATATTTGTCATGATCTTAAAATCGTGGTTCTCCGCCTCGATCTGGTTGGTCATATCCGTTCCCTTCGTGATCACAACGGCAGAAAGTGCCACGCAGATCCCGAGAGTAAGAGAAACAATCGTCAGCACACACCGTTTCCGAAAACGGAACAGATTTCTCCATGCCATCGCTTTCAACGGATCTTTGCTCTGTCTTTTATTTTTTCTCCCTGCAGATACTTTTTCCATATACTGTATCGATTCCACGGGAGAAAGTTTTCCGATTTTCCGGATAACACCTGCGGCTCCGAGAAATGTAACCAGCATTCCGAAGCAGACAGACGCTGCCAGCATCCACGGACGAAACGCGATCATCGCGGAGGCTTTTCCCAAACCATGCAGATACATCCTCGAAAGCAATGCGGGAATCACCGTCAGGGTAACCGCAACGCCTGCCACACTTCCCCAAAGACATCCCAGCACCGCGATTTTCCGTATCTGGCGGTACGCGATGCTTCGGATCTGCTTCCCGGTTGTTCCCAATGTTTTTAACAGACCGAATCTTCGGATATCTTTCCATAGGAAATATGAAGCACATTATAGATCAGCAGCCATGCTGCAAGTAAGATCACCACAGCCATCACCGCTGCAATATCATATCCGCCGACCATCTCGGTCACAGCCTCCAGATCCAGTCCGGTACCGCCGAAAAACTGCTGACTGTCATCCCGCATCGGAATATCCTGATACAGCCGTCTTCCACCGTCTGACCATCCACACTCCCGCTCTGTTCGATCAGTAACGTTCTCGACACTTTCGAAAGATCCAGCTGATCCAGATAGGTCTTTGAAAAATAGCCGTACGCTTTTCCCATCGAAGGATCTACATATTCCGTATAATATCCAGACAACCGGAAATCCCCGGAGTGTTCTTCTCCCTCACTGTCCGTCATCGTCACCGGGATTACCATCCCTAGCTTCGGTTTGCTAACCCCAAGCAGCTTCAGAGCCCGCATGGGCAGCATGATTTCGTTTTCTTTCGTCGGATACTCTCCATGAATATCCGTATACGCCGGTTTCTGCATGTTTTCCCACGCCTTCTTGTCTAACACTGTACACAAAAAAGCGTCTGTGGCAGCAAAATCCGTTTCCATTCCCGCAGATCGGATATATGCCAGTTCCTGTATTTTCCGATACTGTTCTTCCGATGGATCCTCCAGTGTGGTGCTGGCTTTCGTTCCGCCATTTCTTACCATCAGGAGATAATCTGCCTGTATCTTTCCGATAGCCAGACTGAATACACAAAATATCATCCACACGGCAAATGCAACCGTTCCGATCAGGATCCGGTTTCGTCTTTTATTTTCCTGATATTCCTTTTTGCCAGCAGCCGCAGGATCTTCTGATTGTTATTTTTCATCCGAATCACCCGTTACCTTTCCATCCTCGATACGGATGATCCGCTCTGCCATCTGCGCGATCTCTTCGTTATGCGTAACCAGCAAAATCGTCTGATGGTACCTTTCTGCACTTGTCTTTAACAGCCCGACCACTTCCATTCCGGTCACCGAATCCAGATTACCGGTGGGTTCATCTGCCAGAATCACCGCCGGCTTCGTGATCAGTGCCCGCGCGATTGCAACCCGCTGTTGCTGGCCACCGGATAGCATATGTGGCATATGATCCAGTTTTTCCGTCATTTTCAGACTTTCGGTAATTTCTTTCAAAAACTTCTGATCCACACGCATCCCGTCCAGCAATAACGGCAGCATTATATTTTCCCGGACACTGAGTGTCGACACCAGATTATAATTCTGAAAAACAAATCCGATATTTCTTCTCCGAAACACTGTCTTTTCTTCTCCGGACATTCCCTTCAGTGCTGTTCCCCGCACCCATATCTGTCCGTCTGTTGGCTCGTCCAGACCTCCCAGCATATGAAGCAGCGTGGTTTTCCCACTTCCCGAGGAGCCAACAATAGCTCCGAAGGTTCCTTCTTTTACAGAAAGTGAGACACCATCAGGGCGCGCACGATCCCGGATGGTGTCTGATAATATTTTTTTACCTCTTTTGTCTCAAGTATCTGCATCTTTCTTCCTCCTGTCGCAGTTATCTGTTCTTTTTCTCTGCTTTTCTATGATTGTAACAGCCAAAACTTACAAACTGCTTACAGGGGAAGAAAAATCGCTACTTCCAGTCCCTGTTCTTTTCTTTTTGCTTTCATGAATCCGCCGTGGAACGTCACGATCTCCCGGCTGATATACAGTCCCAGACCAAATCCCGGTTCTCCGGTCACTCTGTTTCCCCGGTAAAACCGCTGAAAGATCCGGTTTTCTTCTCCTTCCGGAATCCCGATGCCATCGTCGGATACCACGATTCTTGTATACATTTCATCCTGTCGCACGAGACCCGGATCTTCGAGTGTTCCGGTGCGTATTTTACGCTGTTGTCCAATAGATTATAGACCGCCTCGCCAAGCCAGTTCCCATCATGCCACACTTTTGTCTCTTCCGCTCCGGTTACTTCCACTTCCATCTGCTTTTCTTCTGCCGCTTTCTGTACCAGGAGTACCGCTGAAAATATCGTATCCGCCAGAGCATCGGTTGTTTTTTTGATCTGGATCATCTGTTGTTCCAGCCGCGCCATCTTGATAAAACTTTCTGTCAGAAAATGCAGCCGCTGTTCGGATTGTTCCAGTGCGCGCAGGTATGTCCTTCCCGGCTCTCCCGATATCTCGCCCTCTAAAAGCTGTGTGTAACTCTCCACGCCCGCCAGAGGATTCCGCATCTGATGCGCGATCTCCCGATCAGTGCTTTCGTCTCATCCCGCTCTCTGGTAATCCGTGCTTCCACGCCCTGATCTTTCTCAGAAATCCTGCGAATCTGATAACGGATCTTTGCCGGAAGTGTATCTTCATACCCGATTTCTCCCGGCTGGATACATTCCCCGTTCAGAACCCGCTCCAGCATCCGGGAAATCTCTTCCATCTCCTGCTGTGCTTTTCTTTTTCGAAACATGTTATTCTCCAAACGTATAGCCGAGCCCAAACACATTTTTCACATACACAGGATGTGCAGGATCCGGCTCGATCTTCTTTTTCAGGCGGTTCAGCGTCACATGCAGCGTATTTTCTTCCACAAAATTCCCGCCATCATCCCAGACCTGTTCGAGAAGCATGCGTTTTGTTACTACTTTTTTCTGATTTCGCGTAAGTACTTCCAGAATTCCGTACTCTTTCGGTGTCAGCACTACCGGCTGTCCCTGGATCCTCGCTTCTTTCCGGTCATAGTCCAGTCTGAAATCCTGATAATAAAACACCTGATTCGGCTCACCGCCTGTTCTTCGAAGCACCGCCTCGATATGTTTTAAAAGCACTGCAAGTGCCACCGGTTTTACCAGGTAATCGTCCGCACCCGCATCGAATGCCTCTACGATATCCTCTTCTTCATCCCGCGCCGTCAGAAAAATAGCTGGCAATTTCTCCTGCCCGCTCCTTTGCCGACACAGTTCCACGCCGTCTCCATCCGCAAGCCCGCGGTCGATTAAAAGCAGATCCACCGGCTGTCTCTCCATCAACCGGCGGGCTTTTGTCACAGATTCCGCTGCAAATGCCTGATATCCATGGGACGTGAGCATCTCCACCAATGCCTGCCCCAGCAGCGTGTCGTCTTCGATCACTGCGATTTTATACATCTTTACACATCCGATCTGGCGTAACTGTTTTTCATCTGATTACTCAGTTCATACAGAACTTTTTTCAATGTCGCAGAAGCTTCTTTCTGTACCATTTCTGCCACTTTCCGGTTCGCTTTGCGTTTCAGTTCCATCTGTTTTTCCGGATCTTTTTCATCGGCAAGAAGTGCATCGTACTGGTTGATCAGCGCATGACTTTTTTGCCAGTACATTTTCCTGATACCGTTCTACATGAAAAACAGATTTTGCATAAGAAGCATCTGCCATCGCTGCGATCATACGGCTGGTCCAGTAGAAGTTTCCGGTAGAGACTTCACCGGTCGTGTTGGCAAGATATTCCGGTGTCTCGTCCACATCCGCATAAAACGGAACCATCGTGTTAAATGCATTCGATGCGTAAGCCACCCATTCCAGCGTTCCAAATGCAGCTCCTCCTTCCGGGCGCATCTGGATCAGAGACATAAAATCGTTTCGATTGATACCGATGGATCGATATGCACCACTCATGGATCTATCCCCATAGGACAGATACGGGTCATACGGTGTTCCCTGATAATGTGCAGACAATACATATTTTACATCTTCCGGTGTAATCTTCTTTTCCGGTACCATACACCAGGGAATATCATCAGAAAGTGGTGTATAATCAGCATCCGGACCATCCCAGTTTACGGAATTCGGATTCAGACACCGTTCCATGTACCAGGCTCTCGGCGTATTGTATACATGGTCGGAATCATCATGGCTCCCGAAGGCATCTCTTGGATTCAGAACACCGTCCATCGAGAGATCCAGATGGTATTTTTCGATAAATTCTTTCAGGTCCGGGGAGCACATATATTCTTTCTGTTCGCCCAGCGCATCTTCCAGATCAAAGGTATCGATACCAAACTGATTTGGCATCACGACATACACATCATCCGGCACTTTTCTTGCCATCCAGTGATGTCCGCCGATCGTCTCCAGCCACCAGATCTCGTCAGCATCCTGGAAAGCGATTCCGTTATTTTCATATGTGCCATACGTTTCCAGAAGCTGTCCCAGCCGGGCAACACCCTCGCGGGCGCTCTTAATATAAGGAAGCACCAGGCACACGATGTCTTCCTCTCCGATACCACCCGGTACTTCTTCCTGACCGTCTTTTGCCGGCTGATATACCACCAGCGGATCGGCGCCCTGTACACGCGGGTTGGTTGTGATCGTTTCGGTGGCTGTCATGGCTACATTTGCCTCATTGACACCGCTTGCTGCCCAGATGCCTTCTCCTTTTTCTGCATTCGGCATGGATGTATAGCGCATCGCCTGTTCCGGAAGTTCTACTTTCACATGGGAGAGCACGGAAACATAGGTTTTCGGCTGTTCTTCCGGTGTTACCACCACGAACTTTTTCGCTGTAAAATGTCCGGATCCGGAGTCGTCGTTGCGGGCGATCATTGTGGATCGTCGTAGGATGCTTTTTTACCTACTAAGATTGTTGTACAAGCCATTTTTCTCATCTTCCCTTCTGTTTGTTTTGCTGGTTTTTATTTTAGCACATTGCTAACTTACTGTAAATCTGACCTTTTTGGTATACGGACGAAATCTTTTCGCGTACGGACGAACCCATGCCCAGGCTTCCACTCGTCAGACAGCCTTATGCTGGCGCCCTTAGCAAAGATGAGATCCAGCATTTACGCAGCTTTCGCGAGGGTCCGCTGACCCTCGTGAACATAGCCGAAGTTAATGCTTAGCTCAGATTTGCGTTGCCGGCGGTTGTCTCACGCTCCGGGGCAGGGGCATTGTTTCGTCCACATCGGTAGCAACTCCGGGGCAGGGACATTGTTTCGTCCGCATTTGACTATGATTTCACGCCACCAACAATATTCCTCCCAAAAAAATGAATAACACCCCCCACCCCCCGTCAATCCTCTAAAAAAACAAAAAGGAGCCATAAAAAATGAAACACCAATCCCCCGCAACCCTAACAGCCCTCCTGTTCCTCTCATTACTTCTCGTGACAGAATCCCCCCCGCTATCTCCAAGACAAGTCCACTTCCACCCTTCAGCAACAAATCGCAACACAAGTACTGCGTTTTCACATAAGAGCCAACAGTGATACCGTTGCCGACCAGCAAAAAAAACTCCGGATCAAACAATCCCTCCTGGAATGGCTGACACCCATCCTATCCGAAAACACCAGTAAATCAGAAACCATACAGTGCATCAGGAAAAATCTCCCGGACATCCGAAAAGAAGCCACCCGTATGGCCGCCCCGGAACCCGTCACCGTAACTCTTCAGAAAGAATGGTTCCCTGAAAAAACCTATGGAACCTGTACTTTCCCGGAAGGAATCTATGATGCCCTTCGTGTGGATATCGGACAGGCAAAAGGCCATAACTGGTGGTGCGTCCTCTACCCCTCCCTGTGCTTTGCGGATGCGCTGGAGCCTTCCATGACCGAGGAGGGCGAAGAAAAACTGCAACAGGTACTCGATGAAGATGCATATGACCTCCTTCTGCATCCACAGAAGCTGAAAATCCGGTTTAGACTTGAATTCTTCTTACGAAACAGGTAGAATATGATAAGTATGTAAGCAGTGACAGAAGAAAATGGAACTGTAAAAACAGGAAACCTGAATGGGAGAAGAGACATGAAAACAGATCGTAACGCACCGATAGGTGTATTTGATTCCGGTGTCGGCGGGCTCACGGTAGCCAGAGAAATCATGAGAAACCTGCCCATGGAAAAAATCGTATACTTCGGAGATACCGCCCGTGTTCCTTATGGAAGCAAATCTAAAGAAACCGTCATCCGGTATTCCAGACAGATCGTCCGATTTCTGCAAAAACAGGGCGTAAAAGCGATTGTGATCGCCTGCAATACAGCAAGTGCGCTGGCACTTGATACCCTTGAAAAAGAAATCGATATCCCGATCATCGGTGTGGTAAAACCGGGAGCCAGGGTAGCGGCAAGAGAGACTACAAAAAAAAGAGTTGGTGTTATCGCAACCGAAGCGACCATCAACAGCCACATGTACAGAGAACTGATCCAGCAGATTGATCCTGAAATCACGGTAGTCGGAAAACCCTGCCCGTTATTCGTGCCACTGGTAGAAGAGCTGGCGAAAAGATCCGGTCACAGAGATCGTGGCCCGCAGATACCTGAAAGAGATGCAGGACGAAAAAGTAGATACCCTGATCCTTGGCTGTACCCATTATCCACTACTCCGCGGGGTGATCGGATCTATTATGGGTGATCAGGTACAGCTGGTAAACCCGGCGTACGAAACCATCACTGGCATTAAAACAATTACTGATCGAACAGGACCTGCTGAATCAGGGATCGGTAGAAGAAGAATTTCCATACCGTTTCTATGTAAGTGATGCGGCAGAAAAGTTCAAAAGCTTTGCCAACTCCATTCTCCCCTATGATGTGGAGATGACAAAACAGGTAAATCTGGAGGAATAAAAAGATGACAAAAGAAGTATTGATCCATCTGAAAGGTATGCAGACCACGGATGACCCCCATGGTTCTGATGAACCTCTGGAGCTGATCACTGTCGGAGAATATTATTACCGGAACAATACCCACTATCTGTTGTATGAGGAACAGATGGAAGGACTTGACGAACCGATACATAACCTGGTCAAGATCCGTCCCGGTCATATGGAAGTGCGAAAAAAAGGACCGGTACAGACCAATATGGTCTTTGAGACAGAAAAACAGAACATGGCCTGCTATCAGACACCATATGGTCCGATCCAGATGGATATCACAACGACCGGAGTAAATTTAGGGGAAGAAGAGGAACTTCTGGAGATAAAGACAGAATATGTTCTGGGGATGAATGGTCAGAAAGTAGCGGACTGTCAGATGCATATCCGTGTAACCCCGAAGGGCAGCAAAGAGACTACATTTTTCAGAGCATAATAAAAATTGGTCCACCGGACCAATTATTGATATGCAAGCAATAAATATGCATGCAGCAAAAAACAGAGCTTATCATCCATCACTGGAAAATAAGCTCTGTTTTTTATTGTTTGATTGTTTATTTGTCTTTTTTTGCGATTTTGTTTTTCATTCTCTGGAAGAACTTTTCCTTCTGTTTTGGCTGTTCCAGAGGACCTCTGACACCGCGGACATCTGTGATATAGATACCACTGATTGTAGCTTTCACTTCTTTTTTCAATGGGATCAGATCGAAAATCTTCTCGTCAGCAACCATCGTCATAATTCTCGGACCGATCTTTGCTTTTACGATGGGAAGTTTTGTTCTGCGCATCAGCTTCGGCGTCTGATCGATTACCATCTGCGGGAGTCCGGATTCTTTGATCCGAAGTCTCTTCTTATCAATGATCAGCATATTGACGGTCTGTTTTGCAGCCTCAATCTGTGCCTGATTTTCCTCCTGCTTTTCTGTGCACGTTTGCCAAGAAAATAAAGGACAACCAGTACGGCAATCAAAATCACTAAAATAATTAATAATACCTGCCAGACTTTCATACTTTTCCTCCTGTCCTGTGATACAAGCACGAATCCATCATTCCATGCCTGTCTATTTTATCACTGATATGGGCAAAAGGCAATCAGAATCGGGGAAAATCTCAGGAAAATCCGATTTTGCTATGGCTTTCAAACGGATTCATGCTATAATATCTGGTAGGTGTCAGCATTTTTTAAAAGAGATAAGAACTGACCTGGATGGAGAAATAACCGGATGGAATCAGGGAACCACAGAGACCGCCGGAAGAACCATACAAAAGTCTAAATAAAGGAGTAAAAAAATGAGTCAGGAACAAAAGAAAAGACCACCCATGACGGAAGAAGAAAGACAGAGGCGAATCGAACGACTTCGGAGAGAACGCAGAAGAAAAAGACGTCAGCAGGCGATGATCATGCGTGCCGCAGTTCTTGGTGTGCTGATCCTGATCCTGATCGGATCCATCGCACTGGTATCTGCTCAGGTGCGCCGTTCAAAAGCGAAAAAAGCGGAAGAAAAAGCGAAACAGGAGAAACTGATCCAGGAGGAAGAGGCAAAAAACAAACAGCGTAAGGAATCCATCGATCAGGCAGATGTTATGGCACAGGGATATGATTATGACGGTGCGATTGAACTGTTAAAATCTCTGGATAATTATGACAAAGATGCGGATATCGTGGCGAAGATCGCAGGCTATGAAGCGGACAAATCTACGCTGGTAGCGGTCAACATGAACGAGATCACTCATATTTTCTATCATTCACTGGTTGTAGATCCGGAGCGGGGTTTTGCCGGCAATGACAGTGCAGCAGCCGGATTCAAGCAGTGGATGACAACGGTAGACGAATTTAACAAAATCACACAGGCGATGTATGACAATGGCTATGTGCTGATCGATCTTCATGATATGGTAACAGAGACGACAGATGAGAACGGAACGGTTCATTTTACCACGAATCAAATTATGCTTCCGGAAGGAAAAAAACCGTTTGTATTATCTCTGGATGACCTGTCTTACTATCACAGTTATGACGGTCGCGGTGTCGCTTCAAAAATAGTACTGGACGAGAACGGGAAACCGACCTGTGAGTATATTCAGGCTGACGGAACTACCGTAACCGGTGCATACGACTGTATTCCTCTGCTGGATCAGTTTCTGGAAGAACATCCGGACGGTGCATACCATGGAGCAAGGGGAACGATCGCACTGACAGGATACAATGGTATTCTGGGATATCGTACCGATATTGCTTATAAGACAAGAGAGAATCTGACAGCAGATCAGCAGGCATGGCTGGATGCCCATCCGGATTTTGATTATGACAAAGAATGTGAAGAAGCAAAAAAAGTAGCAGATGCTATCAAAGCAGACGGATGGAAGTTCGCCAGTCATACCTGGGGACATATCCGGATCGGTGATGCAAGTCTTGAGAGTATCCAGAAAGATACAGAGAAATGGCTCAGTTATGTAGCACCGTTAGTCGGCGGCACAGATACGATTATTTTTGCTCATGGACAGGATCTTGCAGACTGGCATGATTATTCCAGTGATAATGCAAAGTTCACATATCTGAAGAGCCAGGGATTTAATTTCTTCTGCAATGTGGATTCTTCACAGTATTTCTTACAGATCCGTGATAATTATGTGCGTCAGGGAAGACGAAACCTGGATGGTTACCGTCTGTGGAACGATGTCCACGGAGAGAAAAATCGAACCAGTGATCTGTTTGATGCGACACAGATTCTGGATCCGGCACGTACGGATATGCCGCCATTATAAAAGGATACAAGGATAAGATGAACGGTGCGGGAATGAAACCGTTACATATAGGGAAAGAACATGGATGATACAACACGACAGAAAGTAGAAGAATCGCCTGAGGAGCGTAAACGCCGGATACGCAGACAGCGTATGATTCAGGAACGGCGCCGCAGACGTCGGAGAAAAGCACTGATTCTGAGGGGAATCCTTGTGTTGATCTTTATACTGATACTTGTGGGGATCGGCTCCGCCGTTTCCTGCGGAGTAAAAAAGTACAGGCAGTCAGCAGCCGGGAAAAAAGATTCAAAAAAACAGGAAACCCAGGTGACAGAAGAAACTGTGCAGATGGAAGCGGTGGATCTTAAGAAGGTTCTCCATCTGTCTTTCGAAAGTCTGATCGCGGATACCGATCAGGCTTTCGGACAGGAAGACAGCAGTGCCGCAACGACACTGGATCAGACCCGCGTGACGGTGGATGAGTTCAACGCCATGCTGGGGCAGTTGTATGAAGAAGGATATGTGCTGGTGCGGTTTTCTGATCTTGCAGCGGTCAATGAAGATGGTGCGATGGAGCCAAAAAGCTGATGCTGCCATCCGGGAAAAAACCGTTGCTGTTATCAGAGACGAATGTGAATTATGATCTGGAACTGTCCGGACAGGGTCTGGCATCCAGGCTGGTACTGGATGGCAACGGAGCACTTACCTGTGAACGTCAGGCTTCAGATGGCAGTACTGTGACAGGAGCCTTTGATGTGGTTCCGTGTGTGGAGGCATTTATTCAGGAACACCCGGACTTTTCCAATAATGGAGCCAGAGGGATCCTGGGACTTACCGGATATAACGGAATTCTTGGTTATCGGACGGATGATGCCCTGGCAACATCAACGGATAACCGTTATGCGGCGAAATATGGAGTATTTGATACAGCAGCAGAAAAAGAGGCGGCAGCGCCTGTGATCGAAGCTCTGAAAAGTGCCGGATGGGAATTTGCCTGTAATGGATATGATGGAACCAATTATGGCAGTGATGAAGAGGCCGTATCTGCGGATCTTACAAAATGGAACGAAAGTGTGGGAACACTTGTGGGAAACACCACGATTCTGTTGTTTCCGTCCGGTACAGACAGCCGTGGATGGAAAGCATATGATGAGTCGGATCCGGTATATCAGATACTGAAAAAACAGGGATTTCTGTATTATGGCAGCATGGATATCAGCGGAACAAAAACACAGTTGACGGAGCAGTATCTCCGATGCAGCTATATGAATGTGGATGGTTACCGGATGTATCAGGATCTGTATAAGGATGCCGGGCGTTTTACGGGGATTCTGGATTTTCAGGAAATCTATGACAGCAAACGACCGATGGCAGCGAATGAAACAGATACACAGGCTACAGGCGGAGAAGATGAAAAAGTCTGAAAAAAATGTGAAATCTGACAGATATACTTTTCATTTAAAGAAAAATATGATATAAACAAAAGGTATTGTGCCTGTTAATGGGATGAAAATGGAGGATTATGAAGAAAAGAGCGATAATGATCAGCATGCTTCTGGTAATGGCACTTTCCGTAACCGGATGCAGTCAGAAGACAGCTACAAAAGATAAGGATACAAAAACAGAAGAGACAGCCAAGACAGATGACGCGGAAGAGACAGAGTCCGACAACACGGAGGATACTTCCGAAGATACACCAACAACCGCAGAGCTGATGGCAGGTATCGATGTGGAAAAATGTGTGACACTCGGTGACTATAAAGGTGTGACCGTAGAAAAGACCATCCAGTCTGTAACAGACGAAGATGTACAGAATGAGATCGATAATGCGCTGGCAAACTATCCGGTGGAAGTAGACCAGGCTGCAAAAGAAGGTGACACAGTAAATATCGACTATGTAGGTAAGATCGACGGAGAAGAATTTGACGGAGGAAGTGATCAGGGAGCAGATCTGAAACTGGGTTCCGGAAAGTTCATCGATGGTTTTGAAGACGGATTGATCGGTGCAAGAAAAGGGGAGACCCGTACGCTGAATCTGACTTTCCCGGAAGATTATACACAGGATCTTGCCGGAAAGGCTGTAGAGTTTACCGTTACAGTCAATGCGGTGAAAGAGCCGTTAAGCGAGCCTACGGATCAGTGGGTGGCAGACAATATCGAAGGATATGACAATATAGCAGACTACAAAGCAGGTATCCGTTCAGAACAGGAAGAGAGCAATGAACAGACAGCAGAGAATCAGGTTCGTTATGCTGCATGGACCCAGGTGATCGACAATTGTACCATCAACGAATATCCGGAGACACTGGTTGAAGTCGGAAAAAAACTGTATAAACAGCAGGTGGAGACTTATGCAAAGTATGCAGGAATGGAACTGGATGCTTATATTGAGTCTTCCGGACTGACACAGGAAGAATATCAGTCCAATATGGAAGAGTACGGTAAGAACGTGGCAGCGCAGGCGCTGGTATGTCAGGCAATCTGTAACAAAGAAGGATTTGCCATTGGTGATGACGATTACCAGAAAGCTCTGCAGGATATGCTGACAGAATATGGATGTACAGAAGAGGAACTGATCCAGACTTATGGTCAGGATAATGTAGAACAGAGCATCATGCTGAACCGTGTCAGCAATCTGATCATGGAAAATGCAAATGTGACAGAAGTGCAGGCTGACAGCAGTACGGACAACTCTTCAGATGACAGTGGGAATTAACGTTTCCCGTTAAGAAAATAAGAACAGGTTACAGAAAAAAGAGAGAAAGCCCGGCTGCTTTTTCTCTTTTTTTGCACGGAATATCAATAATCGGGCCGGTGAACTGATTTTGATGATATCCCGGGCTTGAAGTAAATGTCGATTCGAGGTAAAATAAGACACAGCGATAATTATATATACAGGAGGAGAAGACAATGGAATTAGCAGTATTACAAAAAGATATGGTGACAGCTATGAAAGCGAAAGACAAAGTAAGAAAAGAGGCTATTTCTTCTTTGATCTCCGCAGTAAAAAAAGTAGCGATCGATGAAGGTCACAGAGATGATATAAAACCGGAACTGGTAGATCAGGTAATTTTAAAAAGAACTGAAAACAGTAAAAGAACAGATCGACACCTGCCCTGCAGAACGTACCGATCTGATCGAAGAGTACCGGACTCGTTACAATATTATTAATGAATATGCTCCGCAGCTGATGTCTGCAGAAGAGGTGAAAATTTGTCTGCAGGAAAAATTTGCAGAGGTTCTGGCAACGAAAAATAAAGGACAGATCATGAAAGCTGTCATGGGAGAACTGAAAGGCAAAGCTGACGGTAAGGTTATTAACCAGGTAGTGGGGGAACTGTGTAAATAACCGAATAAAGCGGGAGGATTTGTTATTATGGGAAAATTTAAGATTGAAATGGGCGATATTACCACCTATGCGGTAGACGGAATTGTGAATGCTGCCAACACAACGCTTCTTGGAGGCGGCGGAGTAGACGGTGCGATTCACCGGGCAGCAGGACCGGAATTGCTGGAGGAATGCAAGACGTTAGGCGGATGTGATACCGGTAAGGCCAAGATTACCAAAGGGTACAATCTGCCGGCACATTATGTGCTTCATACGCCGGGACCTATCTGGCATGGTGGATATAATTATGAGGATGTGCTGCTGCAGGGGTGTTATGAGTACTGTCTGAAACTGGGAGAACAGCATGGTCTGAAGACGATTGCATTTCCATCGATCAGTACAGGGGTGTATGGCTATCCGGTGGAAGAGGCAGCGAAGATCGCGGTGCGGACAATCTGTGATTTTCTGAAATGGACACAGGTAGTGGAAGAAGTGACCATGGTGTGTCACGGTGAAGCTACCTGGAAGGTATATCAGGAAGCGTATCGGGAGTATCAGGCTGCTGAGAGCGGAAAGTAGAAAGAATGAAACGGGCAGAGAGAGGATGTACAGCGGGGACTGTGCAGGACTTCATCTGTCCGCTTTTTACACGGCAAAACTATGGGAGGTTTTTGGGAAGATGAAAAAGTCATATGAGATGGACATGTGTACCGGTCCATTATTGAAGAAACTGCTGATCTTTGCGGTTCCTTTGATCTTGTCCGGGGTACTGCAGCTGTTATTTAATGCTGCAGATATTGTAGTAGTAGGAAAATTTGCGGGAAGTCATGCACTTGCCGCAGTGGGATCTACAGGTGCGCTGATCAACCTGTTTACCAATGTGTTTATCGGTTTTTCCATTGGTACCAATGTACTGGTTGCCCAGTATTTTGGGGCAAAAGATGAACAGAACATCCAGGATACCGTACATACCTCGATGGCGATTGGCATCATCGGCGGAATGTTTCTGGTCGTGGCAGGTATGATTTTTGCACCGATGATGCTGGAACTGATGGCAACACCGGAGGAAGTGCTGGGACAGGCTGCATTATATATCCGGATATATTTTATCGGTATGCCGGCGATGCTGATCTATAACTTTGGGGCGGCGGTGCTGCGTGCCATCGGAGACACCAGAAGACCGTTGTATTATCTGCTGGAGGCAGGTGTGGTCAATGTGATCCTGAATCTGATTTTCGTGATCGGGTTCCGGATGGGAGTTGCAGGCGTCGCTATCGCGACCGTAGTTTCACAGTGCATATCAGCGGCGCTTATCGTACGTTGTCTGATGAAATGTGAGGGAATGTACCGGTTGTATCTGAAACGGATCCGGATTCACAAAGAGAAGATGATCCGTATTATCCAGATCGGACTTCCTGCCGGGTTGCAGGGAGCGATTTTTTCAATCTCTAACGTGTTGATCCAGTCATCCATCAACTCTTTTGGAGCGATTGCCATGGCGGGCAATACGGCAGCCGGTAACATAGAGGGATTTGTTTATGTTTCCATGAATGCTATTTACCAGACGGCACTGAGCTTTGTCAGCCAGAATGTGGGAGCCGGTCAGCAGAAGCGGATCCCGAAAATTTCCGTATATTGTATGGCGATTGTATTTACCGTCGGACTTGCGCTTGGTACACTGGCATATCGTTGCGGAGGCACCTTGCTTGGCATCTATCGTCCGATCCGGAAGTGATCGCATATGGTCTGGATCGTATGAAGGTTATCTGCCAGATTTATTTTCTCTGCGGAATGATGGACGTGGCGGTAGGTATTCTGCGAGGTATGGGATATTCCATCATGCCGATGCTGGTATCTCTTGCAGGCGCCTGTGGACTGCGAATCGTGTGGATCTTTACTGTCTTTGTATGGAACATTCACTGTTTGTCCTGTACCTGTCGTATCCGATTACCTGGATCATCACACTGAGTGTTCATCTGATCTGCTTTGCAGTAGTATGGAAAAGAAAAAAAGGGATCTGGGCGACCGTAAAACCGCATCCGGATCTTGGAAAAACGGAGGAATAACATGCGTCTGAAAAAAATACAGGAAGCGCTGAAAACAAAGAATATTATATTTACCTATACAGAAGAGGATAATTGCGGAAGTCTTGATTTTCAGTTCCGTGGACTGCGGTATCATATCTGGGAATTTGTGGATGGTGACATCTGGGGCGTGGAGACAAATGTATATCATGCCGGAAAAAGTGAGGATATTACCGGAGATTACGAAAAAGAGATCAGCGAACTGATCTTAAGCTGGCCGGATATGGCGATTCCGGGATAAATCTAAAGCAGGTATTTTTGCAGCGGACAGAGGCTTTGGAAAAGTAAGAAATGTATAGTTACAAAAAAACAGATTCGATTCAAAGTGGATATTTTCAGAAAGTATCCGGTTTGAGTCGAATCTGTTTTTGGCTTGCATTAGAAATTACTCATCAACAACTTCCAGTACATCCATCGGACATGCTTTTGCACAGATGCCGCAGGCAATACATTTGGATGCCGGGTTGCCCTCTGTTTTTACGATCAGACCAAATGGACAGGCTTCTGCACATTTGCCACAGCCGGTACATTTTTTCTTGTTGATCATATAAACACCCTTTGGATTCTGGGTGATTGCACCTTCCGGACAGGCTTCCGCACATTTGCCGCACTGTGGGCAGGCCATTGGACGAACAGATTTTTTCTCTACGATCTGGATGCAGGATTTGTCCGGGTCGAATTCTTTATAGAAAGACTCGGAACAGGCTCTGACACATGCCAGACATGCCATACAGGTACTGCCTTTTTTTACTTTCAGTTTCTTCATAGTATCGTATCCTCCGCTTTATCAGTAATGTTACCGAGAAATATTCTCAATAATATTATTGTACAGCAAACGGTAAGAAAGTAAAGAGAAAGTTAGCGGAAATCGTTTAAAAATAGTCAGATTTTCTTACAGAAAATATACCGCGGAAGCCCACCGTATTTAAGGGCTTTTGTTACAAGTTTATACCCCAGCTTGTTCAAAATTATGTACACTTGTACACATTATCCGGATGTGCGGTTCCCATCAGCCAGCGAAAACCGGCAGAACGAAGCTGTTCTTCTGCGGCTTCCATTAGTTCCTTTTGCAACCCATTGCCACGATAGGCACTGCGCACCATGCAATCTCCATATGCGCCACCAGAGAAAGCTGTGAATCATCCGGTTCCAGATAACTGCCCAGATTTTCATCACCGAGATCGGAAGTCCGTGCCACAAAAACCGCCGCCAGTTCCTTTCTGCCATCCGCAGCAACTGCCTCCGCTTTCAACCCAAACCCGGAGACTGTCATATAACGAATCAGATCTTCCCGTTCATCCATACTGAACCAGCTTTTTTCGGGGAGTTCCCGGTAGATTTCGTTCATACAGTCAAGTACCGTGGGAGATCCTCCGGGGATATCCGGGAGATAGAAAAGGAAGGAATGGAAGATAAATGGAATTGATCAGACATAGAAAATACTCCTTTGTGCTTGTAATTTAACTCTGACATCTTGAAATAAATATAACTAGTACATCGTTTCGTAAATAACTGTATCATTCGCGCAGGATACGGATTCGAGTGTGCAGTTAAAAAACGTAGGCGTAGCGGGCTACGCTGAGGCTTTTTAAACTGTGCAATCGGATTCGTAGACAAGTGAATGATACAGTTATTTCGAAAACGATGTACTAGTAATAAATA
>ENA-OQAZ01000681-OQAZ01000681.1-human-gut-metagenome-genome-assembly--contig:-NODE-681-length-18391-cov-1.858903_pt1 | contig 18391 bp, 17 predicted proteins | sample MGYA00242737_ERZ504531 | MGnify/ENA primary metagenome ERZ504531 (study PRJEB26092, sample SAMD00036244) | human gut metagenome | host: Homo sapiens | study: EMG produced TPA metagenomics assembly of... | reverse complement strand
TATATGATACGTTAGGGCTTTCAATTACAAAAGAGTTTTATGTAACAATGACAGGAAGAACTTTAAGAGATTGTAAGAAATTATTAAAGGATGAATATTGGACAAGATTTTGATTCAGATTTATGCATCGAAAAAGTTTATTCAATGTGTGCAGATAAAATCAAAGAAGAAGGAGTTGCCCTAAAGAAAGGTTGATTAAATTATTAACATATTTAAAAGAAAATAATTGCAAAACTATTTTAGCATCATCGAGTAACAGAGATAAAGTGGATTTAATAATTAACAAAATGAAACTAACTGACTATTTAGATGATTCGATTTGTGGAGATGAAGTTAATATAGGGAAACCAAATCCCGAAATATTCCTCAAAGCGTGCAAGAAGCTTGGAGCAACACCGGAAGAAGCTGTGGTTTTTGAAGATTCTGAAGCAGGAATTGATGCAGCGTACAATGGAAATATTCCGGTTATTTGCGTTCCTGATATGCTACAACCAAGTCAGGTTCACAAAGACAAGGCAGAAGTGGTTTTAGAGGACTTATCACAGGCAATTGATTATATAGAAAATATGTAAAATCTATCACTTCCAAATTCTGAAGTAAGTAAAGCATTGTGGAATGGTGAAGAAAGATTTCTACTTAACGAGTACAAAATCCTAAATGAACCAACAGCCGACCTGTCAAATAAATCAATTTAGGTATTCTCGTGGAGTCATCTGGTAGTATTCCTTAAATGCTTTGTAGAAATTATATAATTAGAAAACAAAGAGGACACTATCTTATATTAATGATAATAGTGGCATTTTTAACATTTTAATAGCTTGTCTTGAAATAAATTTCCATTACTCAAATTATACATTAGGATATTATGATTTTAGAAATATTACTTATGTTATTAAGAAGCAGTAACGGTTAAGGTTAAAGTTATTAAATGTATGTACTAGTCTAGTATATCTGCCATTGATACGTTTTGAATTATAATCTATAATAATTCAAAAGATAGAACACAATAAACAGTGTATAAAAGAGAGGTGTCCATTTTATGAGTAAGAAAAAAATAGCTTTTATTTGCGTACATAATTCTTGTAGAAGTCAGATTGCAGAGGCACTTGGACGTCATTTAGCATCAGATGTTTTTGAAAGTTATTCAGCAGGAACAGAAACAAAACCACAGATTAACCAGGACGCTGTCCGTATCATGAAGGAATTGCATGGAATAGATATGGAAGCAGAGGGACAGCATAGTAAGCTTATTAATGATATTCCAGATCCGGATATTGCAATATCTATGGGTTGCAATGTAGGATGTCCATTTATTGGAAGACCGTTTGATGATAATTGGGGAATTGAAGATCCAACAGGAAAAAGCGATGAGAAATTTAAGATAGTTATTGAACAAATCAGAAATGATATTTTGGAATTAAGAAGCAAATTAGATAAGGAATAAACGGCGCAAATTTCAGTTTAGGAGAAAAAAATTTCTTGGATAGAGTAATATTGAATGACCTTGATTTTGAAAACAGAAATGAGGCTCTATATTTTTTGAAAAAATTATGGAAATTTATAAAAGCATTATTCCTGAAAGACACGCTGAAAACATTGAATATATGTAATAAGAGGCGATTTGGCATATCGTTGTCAAGTGGTGAAAAAAGTTAAATTCTTGAATGATCAGAGCATATATTGGGGAAATCAATTAGAATGTGAATTTGGTGGAGACAGATATTTTGGAAATTTGGTTGGTATGGATTTTATTATGACTTGCACATGTGAAGAAAATGGAGAGAATCTGGAACTTTTGTTATAAAAAAATAGAATTATTTACAATAAGAGTTTGCAAGCTCTCCCTAGATGGGAGGAGACTGTGAAATAAAGTCTGTAAATAGACATTCTATGATAATTGATGGAGCTGTAAGTTCATAAAATGCGCTTATAGCTCTTGTTTACTTTATAGGAAAGTTCGTTATCATGAAGGACAGAAAAAATCCCATACCTGAAATGAAAGGGCATGGGAAATAAGATGAGTATGTTAAAAAATGAAAAAAACTTCTGTAGTGGTAAACTAAATTTGTAACACCTCGTCCGAATAATATATTATAATATTACTCAAACAAGGAGGACATAATTATGTCAATACGTTACAGCGAAGACTTCAAAAAAGAAGTAGTTAAAGCCTATATGGCAGGCGACAGATCAATACATCAACTTGCTGTTGAATTCAATGTTGCAAAAAGTTCCGTTAGCAAGTGGGCTAACGAATACAGGGAAGAATGCCTTTATACCACCGATACAACATCCGAGTCTAATGACGCAAAGGAAATAACGAAGATTAAATCAACTTCTTAACGAAAAAAGATGCCAAGCGTGAATATCACAAACGTTTGGAACACATTTTTGAACTTATAAAATATGTGTACCATAACAATAATCGTGTTATAGGATATAGGGCTATGCGCATTTTCATCAAACGTTATGGCTATGAATTAAGCAATACCACCATGCATAAATACATGAATAAAGAATTAAATTTATGTGCCGTAATCATGCATTCCAAACCGGGATACAAGGCTGGGAAAAAGAAAAAATCTTTGACAATCTCTTAAGCCAAAATTTTATTTTAGGGTTACATGCATAGATAATAAAGCAAGTGAAAAAGTAGCATAAAAGTGATAATAATAATTATTAGATAAATAGACAATGTTTATGCATTAAGAGATGTAAGACATTAGTGAACGGAACACAAAACTAAAGTAGAGAAAGGAGATGTGTATGAGCAAAATCCAAAGGCATTTTAAGATGATGATTGGTGGCTTTATGTTTTTTGCAGTTTTCTTATTGGAATGAGATGTATGAGAGAGTCTGTCTATGCACTGGGAGATGTGTCAAGATATCATACTGAATTTATTAATCAGTCATGTCCAAATATAAAAGTAATAGGTAGGGCATATCTGGTTGGTCCTGACAATGTGGCACATTGGAAAAATCATATTGCCATGGATGTAGTACCTGCAGGAACAAAGATTCAGGGTAAAACAGTAGATCCTAAGTATCTGCCACAGGACAATATTGAAAATTTAAAGGTGCTGTATTCAAGTGTTATAGGATATCAAAATTTCACATGGATTAACGGTGCGTATCTGGAAAGCGAAACAGCCAATTTACAGGTGGTAGTATATGATAAGTATACTGTTACTTTTTGGAGTAACGGATATAAAAGTTTTACAGGAGCACCGGTTATGTGTGCCCAATATTTATTACAAGCTTCACATCCACCAGGATTTTATAGAACATCCAGAAACAATGTCTGGATTGATCTTGACAAAGAATATAACCGTATACCAGAAGGTACAAATATTAAATATGTTGCTGAGGGAAAAGTAACATGTGGATTTATTGGTATTAGTCCAATACCGGGAACAGCAGACAGTGGTGATGTATACAGAGTAGGAGTAAACCAAAAAATATATATAAGTTACCACAAGAAGACTTTATTCTAATACACCAGATACAGATGATTTGTTATTACAAAGTTATATTCCAGGGGAACAACAGTACCAACTATCTAATGAACGGATATGGTTACTATTATGTAAAAAGTAAGTACATAAACCTTTACAAAAATGGAACAAAAAGTGCCAAATGACGCGGTAATGAAAAAAGTTTATAACTTGAAAACATTAAAGGAAATTGGTGTTAGAAAATCAAAGGATGAGTCGAATAATGACAATGTTGTAGGGTTTCTTCAGGCAAATGCAGAGATAGAAACATTGCCAAAGGAAAGTGATTCAAATTGGACCACGGTATGGTTTAACAGTGAAAGAGCTTATGTTAGAACCAAATATTTGACAGATGTAGAGCTGGTTGAAAAGAAAACTAAAGTAAAAAATCTTTTTGTAAGCAATGTAAAAAATAATCAATATGTATTGTCATGGTCTAAGTCTCCTGGATGTACAGGCTACAACATTACATATACCGGTATAGGGAAAAACTCGAAAGCTTTCTTTAAAAAGACCGATTATAAGAAACATCAATTACTGTAAACAGATCTTATTTTAAAAATAACAGAAATATTATTCTGGTGAATATTGCAGCAAATTATAAAACAGGAGCAACAGAAGCTACACAGATAGTTCTTTCGTTGGACAACAGACCACCAAAGATGAAAAAAAGCGTCTTAATATAAAGAAAAAACAGATATCCTTTGAAAAAATGCTGATACCTGTTGATATTGTTCAATATTCAAAAAATAAATCATTTAAGAATGCTAAAACTGTATGGGATAAAAAGGGCGGTGGACTTAGGGCAATTAAAAAGCTAAAGCTTAACACAACTTACTACATAAGATATAGTATTACAACTGACGTATCCACTCTAAAAGGATATAAGAAAATTGGTGGAATTTGGTCCAAGACGATAAAGGTAAAGACAAAAAAATAATACTATTACATCCGATACACAATCACTATTAAAATTAATAGTAACTTTAAAAATAATCACCTTCAAGCTATAATTGAAAAAATATAGTTTGAAGGTGATTTTATATGGCTAGATAATGATACAAATGAAAAGGAACTTCTTATGAGTTGGAAGAAATAGTAGAAGGTTGGAAGGACATACTAAAATAAAAAAAGTCCGTTATCAAGACGCAAAATGATAGCGGACTTTTAGAATTTAATTAAGGATTTTTGAAAATCCATATAATATTATTTATTTTTCTTTGTACGAATATGAACTTCCGGTATAGCTACATTTTCATAGTTTATCGGAGAGTGTTTAGGTTTTTCCTCTTCGTGCTTATCTGATTTGTGAGTGTGAACCTCAGGAATGGCTACATTGTCGAACGTAACATTGTAATTATACTCATGCTGTTCTTTTTTGCTTCAAAAAATTTTCTCAATTTCTCAAACATATTTTACTCCTCAAAATTATAATATATTAATAAAAAATGTAATAACTAAACTATTAAGAAAGTCAGCAAACAAACTTCCTACAAGTGGTATGAGCAGGTATGCCTTTACTGAAGGAACATATTTTTCACAAACTGCCTGCATGTTTGCCATGGCATTAGGTGTAGCACCCATACCGAAACCACAAGTTCCTGAAACAAGAATAGCGGCATCGTAATCTCTTCCCATAATGTTAAATTCCACAAAATAAGTGAAAACACAAATTAAAACAACCTGAGCTGCTAATAAAATAACAAGTGGTAAAGCAAGAGAAGCAAGTTCCCAAAGCTTTAAAGTAATCATAGCCATTCCAAGGAATAATGAAAGGCTGATACCACCAAGGTCGTTAATTTCACCCATGTGAATAGTAGTAATGTTTGTGTATTCGCAAATGTTTCTCATAAGTGCAGCGGCAAGCATGGCACCAATATAAATAGGAAATGTAAGTCCTGTCTGTGTAAGGAACATTGAAAAAATAGTTCCAAGTCCAATAGCAAGAATAAGCTGGAACACAGCAGCAGGATACATATTAGTATGTCGTTCATGTTTCTTTTCATCTTCTACAAGTAAGCTGTCATCTTCTGTTGAAACAGTATCAAGAAGATTATGTTTTTCAATAAGACGTTTGCCAAAGAGGACCACCAACTAAGCTTCCGAAGATAAGTCCAAATGTGGCAGCAGCTGTACATATTGTAGTAGCACCACTGATGTTGAAATCTTCAAGTACAGGACCAAAAGCTCCGGCTGTACCGTGACCACCAACCATTGGAATTGAACCTGTACACATTCCAATAAGAGGATCAAGTCCTAAAGCTTTGGCAAGTCCTACGGCAGTAACGTTCTGGAGAAGTATCAATACGATAACAAGTCCAAGAAAGACAATTAGTGATTTACCACCGCTTTTTAAAACTTTAAGATTTGCCTGGAAGCCTACAGATGTAAAAAAGAATACCATACAAACTTCCCGTAAAGTGTCATCAAAGGAAAATTCAGCAATTCCTGTTGTGTAACAAATACATGTCATAATGGCGAACAAAAGTCCTCCGATTACAGGAGAAGGAATACAAAATTTTTCCAAAAAGTTAATTCGTTTCTTTAAAAAATTTCCAAGTAAAAGTACCAAAACAGCAACAGCTAACGTTTGGTACATATCCAATTGAATCTTCATTATTTACCCTTTCTGTTAATTATTGTGTATTTAGATTAATTCCTTTTTCTTTATAATAGGATTCTGCACCTGAATGAAAAGGAATTGTAATGTCGTCAGTGGCAAATTTTTCATCAATCTGAAGATCCAGGGATGTTGAATACTGGAGTTCTTTTGATTTCTTGAAGAGCATTTGCGTAAGCTGTTTAACAAGAGCTTCTGAAATAGAGTCTGATGTTATAAGAACAGACTTTACTCCAATAGTGTTTATATCTTCATCCTGTCCCTTATATGTTCCGGCAGGAATAGTATAACGATATAAGAACTTGAATATGTGAGCATTTTGTTGATAACTGTGTCATCAATAGGAATAATGCGAATGTCACATTCTTTTGAAAGCTCATCAATAATTGTAGTTTTTAATCCGGCTGTACAGAAGAACGCATCAATGTCACCTGACTTAAGGCTATTAGCAGCATCAATGTAATCCATATTCTTAGTTGTAACAATGGAAGAAGGCATACCTGAAAATTCCAATATCTGATTGGCATTTAATTCAGTACCTGATTCTTCTGCTCCAATACTTACTGTTATGACCGGAAAGGTACGTTAATTGATTCAATAATCTGAATCAGCTTTTACAACAAGCTGACATGCTTCGGTATATAATCCTGCAATGGCACGCAGATTGCTGTTCTTCTTGTAAGCGTTGTTAAGCAAATCAGCTTGGGCAATACCTAACTCAATATAGTTGTCAGATAAAAGTCGCAGGTTAGCAGATGAACCTGCAGTGGTTCTAACTTCAAATTTATAATTTTCATATTCCTCATTTGCCAGTTCAGTAAAAGTGTTAGCAAAAGAGTAATACATACCACCAATATCAGCGGCACCGAATCGGATAGTATTTCCCGAAGCACGGCAACCACTAAGAATTAATAGTGTTAAACATAGCAGAATACTAAGCTTTTTTTTCATGTATTCGCTCCTTTCTGTGGTTTTCATTATATTTATTTTACAATGAAATTGCCTTTAAGAAAAGAAAAAAATATAAGATATATTAAAATAAATAAACAATAAAACAAAAAAATGGTATAATTAAATTACAGATATTTACAATTTTCAGGAGGTACAAATGAGTAAAAGAGTAGTTAATAAAATAGTTGCTTTTACATTAATTATAGCTACGGTAGTGTTTTTCCAAGAAACAGGTAATAGTTATGCGGATATTCCAAAAACTACCAAGCCGAATCCAACCATATCAAATGTTGTAGTTAAGACAAATGAACAAGTAACAAATAAGCAGACAACAAACAAGACTAATGTTAAAGTTAATGTTAAGAAGATTAGCATAGACACGGTAACAAGAAAGTCAGGAACTATTTCTGTTTCATGGAAAAAGAATAAAAAGGCTAATGGCTATAGAATCCAGTATTCTAATGATAAGGATTTCAAGAACGTAAAAAACAAAAATGTAAAAAGTGCATCAAAGACAAAGACTAAGATTGCAAAAGTAAATAAATCTAAGAATTATTATGTTCGTGTTAGTGCTTACGTAAAAAAAGAATAATAAAAAATATTATTCTGAGTGGAGTAATGTAGCAGAAGTTATTGCATGGAATGCTAAGTGGGAATTTGCAAAAAAATTCAAAGATTCATACTGATTCACCTACATTATATTTCTCTAATGCAGCTAAAAAAGAAAAAACAAAAACAGTATGTGTTAATGCAGGACACGGAAAAAAAAGGTGGAGAAAGTGTTAAAACTTTATGTCATCCTGATGGAAGTAGCAAGGTTACAGGAGGAAGTACAAGCCAGGGAGCCATAACTGCTACATCTATTAATGGTGGAACAACTCTAGCCGATGGAACAAGGGAGGCAACAGCCACACTTAAGCTTGCTATGACTGTTAAGAAACAGCTTTTAAAAGAAGGCTATAATGTTCTTATGGTTAGAGAAAGCGATGATGCACAATTAGATAATATAGCAAGAACAGTTTTTGCTAATAATAATGCGGATTACCATATTGCATTACATTATGATTCAACATCTTCTAATAAAGGAGCTTTCTATATTAGTGTTCCTAACAACAACAAATATAGAAGTATGTATCCTGTTTCAAAGAATTGGAAGAAACACAATAATTTAGGAAAGAACCTTGTAAACGGAATGAGAAGTGCCGGTGTTAAAATTTATGGCAATGGTTCCATGGCAATAGATCTTACTCAGACTTCTTACTCAACAATACCATCTGTAGATTTGGAAGTGGGAGATAAGAGAAGCGACCATTCAAGCAAAACGTTAAAGAAGATTGCAATAGGCATTGGAAAGGGACTAAACAAAATTAAGTAAAAACTTAAAATAATTAAATAAATTCATTAGATAATTAAAAAAATAAAATATATACTTGTGTTTTCAATTAATAAATGATAGACTTCACGTCAACAAACAAGGGCGTTTGGCTTTATGGCCAGGCGCCTTTTTCGATGCCATAAATACTTGGACTGAAATTTATGGCATTGAAATGTTTTGGTACACAAGATGAGAATTAAGAAAAATATGTTAAAAGAGAAGGAGGTATTATTGCATGAATGCAGGAGACACAGGTTTTATGTTGACTTGTGCGGCTTTGGTATTTTTTATGACACCGGGGTTGGCGTTTTTCTATGGAGGTTTAGTAAGAAGAAAAAATGTAGTTAACACTATGATGGCAATAGTTATGATTATGGGATTAGCTGTTGTTATGTGGGCATTGTTTGGATTTTCATTAGCATTTGGTGGAAATCATGGTGGAATAATAGGAGATTTCAGATGGTTTGGCTTAGAAGGAGTTTGGATGGGGCACTGGACCTTATTCAGATTCAATTCCTAATTTAGTATTTTGTGCATTTCAGATGATGTTTGCAATTATCACACCGGCGTTAATTACAGGTTCTGTTGTAGGAAGAATGAAATTTAAAGCTTTATTCATATTTGTGGCAATATGGTCAATAATAGTTTATTATCCGTTAGCACATATGGTATGGGGGCAGGGGGGATTTTTGGCAGAATTAGGTTCTGTAGATTTTGCAGGAGGAGATGTTGTACATATCAGCTCGGGAATAACAGCATTGGTACTTGCAATTATTCTTGGAAGAAGAAAAGGTTATGAGAGAGCGACATACAGAATACATAATATTCCATTTGTTGTATTAGGGGCTACAATACTTTGGTTTGGATGGTTTGGATTTAATGCAGGAAGTGCCTTGAAAGCAGACGGACTTGCGGCGCATGCATTTATGACATCAGCTATTGCATCGGCGTCAGCATTGTTATCATGGATGTTACTAGATATAATAAATGACAGAAAAACAACTTTGGTAGGCGCCTCAACAGGTTTGGTAATTGGTCTGGTAGCTATTACACCGGGAGCAGGATTTGTTCCAATTTGGTCATCTTTTATAATTGGTGCTCTTGTCAGCCCAATATGTTATTATGGAGTTATACTTATAAAGAAAAAATTAAAAATTGATGATGCATTAGATGCATTTGGTTGTCACGGAATAGGTGGTATATGGGGAGGAATCGCAACAGGTATATTTGGAAAAAGTTCTATTAATCCGGTAGCAAAATGGGACGGATTAGTTTATGGTGAATGGAGGTTATTTGCAGCACAGATAGAAGGGATACTTATTACAATTGTAATTGCAGTTGTGGGAACCTTAATTTGTGTAGCAATAGTAAGAATATTTACAACACTTAGAGTAACAGATAGAGAAGAAAGAATTGGACTTGATATATCACAGCACGGTGAAAATGCATATCCAAGTTTTAATGGTATGGATCAGTAATTAAGTAAGAGGAGATGATATTCTATGATAATGAAAATTAGATGCAAATTGTTAGAAGAAGAAAAATTTGAAGATGTAAAAAATGCAATTAATGGAGATAGAAGTTAATGGTCTTACAGTATCTCAGGTAATGGGATGTGGCTTACAGAGAGGCTATAAAGAAATTGTCCGTGGTATGGAAGTTGAGCCACAGATGCAGCCAAAGATTAAATTTGAGATTGTTGTTTCTTCAGAAGAGTGGGCAGAAAAAACAATAGAAGCAATAAAAAAAGCGGCTTACACAGGGGAGTTCGGAGATGGAAAAATCTTCAGTTACCCTGTTGCCAGTGCCACAAAAATAAGAACAGGTGAAACAGGATATGATGCTGTACAGTGTCAGGAATAAAGCTTTATATAAAAACATTTAAGTTAACAAGTCATAGTTTTGTATTGTGTAAAAAATGCATACTAAACTATGACTTTTTTCTTTAATAAAGAATGTTGGCAAAAATTTACCTTTTTAAGTAAAATAATTGAATTGAAAACAAAGCTAAAAAATTTTATAATGTAATTAATATAGATAAGTATGTATTTTATTGTAAAAAAGGAGGAAGAATTTTGAAAAGGAAAGTAATAATAAAAAAGGCAATAGCAGTTGCAGTAACAATGTCATTAATGACATGTTTAGTGCCTAATGGCTCAATTACAGTTAATGCTGCATCGAAAAAATCAATGTTAAGCAAAACTAAAATTTCAGTAAATGTTGGAAAGAAGAAAACAGTAAAATTAAAAAAAGCAAAATATAAAGTAGTATGGAAAATTATATCAGGGAAAAAGAATATATCAATAAAGAAAAAAGGAAAATATAAACAGAAAATACAGATTAAAGGTAAAAATATTGGTAAAGCAAAAATAAAGGCTGTATATGGAAAGAAAAAATATATTCTTAAAGTGACAGTTAAGGGAAATAATAAAGAAAATATCTCTAAAAATGTAGAAACACCAAAGAATATAGAAAACACATCAAAAACTACGGTTCAAACAACAGAGAAATCTTCAACAGTATCTACAACCGAGGCAAGAGTAACAACAGTACCGACAACAGTAGAACCAACAACAGTGATGCCAACAACAATGGCACCGACAACAGTAGCACCAACAACAGTGGCATCAACAACGGTAATGCCAACAACAATGGCACCGACAACAGTAGTGCCAACAACAGTAGCACCAGCAACAGTGACACCAACAACAGTAGCATCAACAACAGCACCAATTATTCCGGACATGGAAGTAGATGAAAACATCAAAGCACCGGAAGGACTTGTATGGGCTGGGAATAAAGAATTACCATATTATTTTGCATGGGCTAAGGCAAGTGATGTAGATTCATATAATGTTTATGTAGATGGAAAATGTATTAAAAATGTGGTAGATGGAGCGGTTAACTTAGATGCCTCTGTATTTGAAAAAGGTTCAGGAGAATATACAATCTCAGTTGCAGCAGTAAAAGGTAATAAAGTATCTGTTGCAACATCATTAAAATATACATTTTCGCCAGATGGTCAGCTTGTTACAACAGAATCGGAAAAAGTAACAAATAAACCAACAGACGCTACAACAGTGAAAACTACAACAACAGTAATGCCAACAACAATAGCAACAACAGAAATTCAAACAACAATAGCGCCAACAGCTCCAAGCCAGGAAGTAGATGAAAACATTAAAGCACCGGAAGGACTTGTATGGGCAGGAAATAAGGAATTACCATATTATTTTGCTTGGGCAGCTACAGATGGAGCTGATTCATATAATGTTTATGTAGATAATAAATATGTAACAAATGTTGAAGTAAGTTCAGTTAATTTGGATAAAAGTGTATTTGAAAAAGGTTCAGGAGAATATACAATCTCAGTTGCAGCAGTAAAAGGCAATAAAAAATCTAATTCAACATCAATCAAGTATACTTATAATAAGGAAGGACAACATGTAACAACAGTGGCTCCAACAGAAAAAATAACAGAAGTTACAACAACTACACAAAAAGAGTTTTATGAAGAGCCGGAAACAGAAGTTCATCCTAAGAACATAAATGTTGACAATTATATGAGGCAGATAGATACTTCAAGTTCAACTAGCATTAAAACAAGTGCAAATGAAGGAATGGAAAAACTTTTTGATGGAGATATAAATACAAAGTTATGTACATCAGATGGATTTCCACTAAGAATATCATGCAGATGAAAAAGCCAATTATATTGAAAAAATATACATTAACAACAGCCAATGATAGTGAGACTTATTCTTATAGAAATCCAAATCATGGCATTTGTATGGCTCAAATAATGGAACATCATGGACACAGATAGATACTGTAACAGATAGTGGAATTGAAGCAAAAAATTCAAAATCTTATACATATGAAACAGATATTCAGGAAAGCTATCAGTATTATTTAATACAGTTTGAAGGAAATGGAACAAATTATTATGGATTCCAGTTGGCAGAAATTTCACTTAATGGTGATGTGGCAGATGTTGATAAGGAAATGGGAGAAGATTTATCTTCTTACTATGACAGCATTTTTGCAAGTGCTACAACTGCAAAAGGTAATGGTGATGAAACACCATTTAATTTATTTGATGGACGTAAAGAATCAAAATTATTTGAATTTTCAAATCAGTTTAGCATTGCCTGGAAAATGAAACAGGATACAACATTATATAGTTACAGTTTAACAACAGCTAATGATAATGAAGCATATAAGGGCAGAAATCCAAAATCATGGATATTATATGGATCATCAGATGGAACTAATTGGGAAAAAATTGACACTGTAAATAATAGTGGAATGGAAGATGTTAACTTTAAGACATACAATTACACAGTGGATAAGGTTGGTTCATATAGATATTACAAATTAGATGTTAAAGCGGGATATGGAAGTTCAGTACAGTTGTCAGAAATATCATTGAAAGGAGCCTAATATAAGCCCAAGTAAATATGATATTTTGTTTACAGGCGATTGGAAAGATGTAACAGTAGATGGTTATTTGGAAGAACTTACAAAACTGTTCTACAACAGTTATCCAAGATTATACCAGAGATGGGTAATGGAACAGAACCTACAACTATTACATTTAAGGCTGATAACAATTATGATGGCGTAGCATATTGTCAGGGAACTACAGTATGTGTTTCAACTAAGTACGCTAACAGTCATCCGAAAGATATAGGATTTTTCTCACATGAAATAACTCATTCGGTACAGCAATATAGTGGAAAACTTAATTATGGTGATGATGTAGCGTGGTGGACAGAAAATATGGCAAATTATGGAGGGTTCAGATACTTCCATTGGTCAAATCCTAAATATGTACAGGTTTATGAAGCTACGGATACATCACTTCAGGACTGGGGTTATGAACAGTACGGAAATAATAAATGGTTCTTTGCATATATGGACTCAAAGTATCCAACAAGAAAGAATGCAGATGGAACATTAAAATATGGACTTATTGATAGTATAAATAAATTAATTAAAGACAATAACACCGGAAGTACTTACACAGATGATCCTTATAATACAACAACACCATTTAATAATGTAGTAAAACAGATTACAGGTTATGATTGTATTGAGTCTTTAAGAAAGAGATATGTAGAAGAGTTGCAGCAGGGTACATGGACATTTAAAGGATTTGCTGATTATGAAGATAATTGGCTTACTGAAAATATTGACGGAATACCAAATCCTGAATATCCAATGGTTGGTGAGAAACTACATGGAAATAAAACAGCAACTCAGTTAAATAATACAGTTACAGAAGGAACAAATCTTTGTCTTGGAGGAAAGGTGTATGATTGCTCCGGATATACAAACGATAACGAGAATGCACAAAAATTAATAGATGGAGATTTAAATACAAAATGGTGTGCAACAAGTTCTAATGTAACTAGTGGTGAGTACAAATTAAATGGCGTAAAGCATTGGGTAAAAATTGATTTGGGTCAGGAAAAAGAGTTTAATACATACACGCTTTACAATACAAGAAGTAAGGAAGGTTTTGGAAATACTACTGAATGGGAAGTTCTTGTATCCAACGATGGAAATGAATGGACATCAGTAGATTATCAACCGTCCAACAACAGTGCAGTATCTTCATTTAATATAGGAAACCAAAAGGCAAGATATATAATGATTAAAATATTTACACCTGATGAAGGTGTTGGAACACTTAGATTATATGACTTCCAGTTATTTAACATAAAATAGTGTAAAAAGTAAAAATTTTAACCCTTTTTGTCAAAAAATTAGATTGAGAGAGAACAAGAAAAAGTATATTATTATGTAAGAAGAAATGAAAATTTCGTTTTTAGATTACAAAAAGGAGATTAAAATGAAAAAAAGAGCACTAAAAAAAATCAATAGCATTATGTTGTTCGATTACAATGTTAGCAACAAGCATACCATTTACTGCAATAAACATAAAAGCGGCAACAGGAGATTTTTTTGATGAGAACAATTCGGTAATGATTGACAAAGGCGGATATAAGAAAGAAGTCTTTGGAGTTAGAACTGACGACTGGGGAGTAAACTGGACAGATAGAAAGAATCATTACTCCATCAAAGGTTTATTTAACTGACAATTATAAAGAGACAGTTGGAACTGTTCCAACAAATGACTGGGCAAGTTCAGTTGTATTTGACCAGTATTCAGAGTCATTGTATGCACATCCTCTTGCATATAGAGCTGCAAGTAATGGTATGCAGATGGCATCACCGGCTGTAGTAGATAGTACTTCTTATGTTGACGGTGAACCAACAGTAGAAAGTTTATTAAATGATGATACAGTAGAAATGGTTGTTGGTGGTGAAAATTTTTCAGCTAAAGATGCTAAGGTGGATAAAACAACAGATTGGAGTTATGAAATTGTAATGGCAGATAATGCAGGCAATAGTTCAATGCGTTCAATTATTGCAAAGGGAACTCCATATGCCTATTATACATTTGATAATGTTACACCAACAATTTCACTTGGTGCAGGTGCAACAGACCTTGCAATAGTAAAAAATACAACATCTTCAAATATAATCGGTGTAAGTTTAAAAAATAAAAAAGATGGGAAAATACATTATTACATGTTAGCAGCACCATCAGGTACAACATGGATTAATGCAGGTGGAAAACTTACAGCAAAGATGCCTTCAGGAAAAAACTATATGTCTGTAGCAATACTTCCTGATGGAAGCAATGAAGCATTTTCTTTATATGAAAAATATGCATTTAACTTTATTACAGATACAAAGGTACAGTGGGAATATTTAAAGAATTCTTCTAAGGTCGTTACTAAATATAATGTAACAACAAAGAATATGGAGAATGGAAGCACAGGTGGAGATACTATTATGGCACTATATCCTCATCAGTGGCGTTATTCTAATTCTAAATATACTAACTATACATATAACACAATTCGTGGAACAATGAAACGATTGTTGGAACAAGTTATGTAACTGAAATGCAATACAACGGAATTTTATCTTCATTGCCGGTTACAACTGACGAAAATACAATTGGAAATATTAAGCAGCAGTTAGGATATCTTTATGATTATAGAAAAAACAAAGAAGACCCTAAGTGGATTTGCAATTTGGAAGGTCAGTATGGTGGATTTGACACATATTGGATAGGAAAGAATCTTAATACATTATCAGATGCAATATGGCTTTCAGGTCAGCTAGATGGTGATGATGCGGATATGAAGAATATAACAAATGAAATGGTAGAAGGAGTAGAAAACTATCTTGAATTCTGGTTTGATCCATATCAGGCATATATAAGTGGTGATCACAAGGATGACTATTTCTATTATGATGAAAATTATGGAACATTAATAGGCTATCCATCATCATATGATTCTGACAAGCAGGTTAACGACCATCATTTCCATTATGGATATTGGATTAAGGCAGCTGCAGCAGTTGCAATGAAAGATCCACAGTGGGCTAAAGAATGGGGCGGAATGGTTTATGAGATGATTGGTGATATTGCTAATGTTAATCGTGACGGAAAAGGTTATAATGCCAACAGTCCTACTAAGTATCCATTCCTTAGAAACTTTGATATTTATGAAGGTCATTCATGGGCATCAGGTGTGGCTAATTATGAATATGATGAGAATGGAGAGTTAGTTGACAAGAAGGGTGGTCTTTCAGGTGGAAATAACCAGGAATCATCATCTGAGGCAATTAATGCATGGGCATCATTAATCTTATGGGGAGAAGCAGTTGGAAATACTACAATCAGAGATGCGGGCATTTACATGTATACAACTGAAATAGCTGCAATTGAAGACTATTATTATGATGTACATAATGAAATTTTCACAGAAAAATATAAAGATGCAGGTAATTATAATATTCAGACAGTTACAAGATTATTTGGTGGTCGCTATGATCATACAGCATGGTGGACAGAAAACTCTATTGAAGTAACTACAATTACAATGTTACCAATTTCCGGAGCAACACTTTATATGGGAAAATATAGGGATAAAGTCAAAAACGTTGTAGACAGTATAGATGAAAACAGTAATCAGTGGAAACATTTTGTTTCTAATAAAGAACAGATTTGCAATAATTTCAATAAAGTTGACATGCTTACAGATCCAAAGACTAATCAGGATGTAGTAGCAGAGTATTATGCTTATTATGATCCGGATGGTGCCCTTGCAAGATGGGATATGAGTGATAGTGGAAAAGTTGAAAATGGTGAATCAAGGGCACATACTCTTTCATATATAACATCATTACAGAAGTATGGAAATCAGGATTTTTCCATTACAGGCAGTGAGCCACTTTCACTAGTATTGAGCAAGGATGGAAACAAAACATATGTTGCAGAAAATCATACTGATGAAGTAAAGAGAGTATATTTTACAGATAATACATATGTTGATGTACCAGCTAATTCAAGCTATGTTGGACCAAAAACAGGAAACGGTTCAAATCCAAATGTTGATGAAAGTGAATTGCTAGGAAATACTTCAAAAGTTAACGTGGAAATATATCTTGAAAATTATGAGGGAACCGGATACGAAAAGCAGGAAAAACAGGTTAGCGTAAAAGAGGGAACTACAAGTTATACGTATGAACCAGAGAACATTACGGGATTTACATATGATAATGGAAATAGCAATAATATACTTACAACGGTTGTAAAAGAAGACAATACAGCTACGGTTAAGGCGTATTATAAACGTAATAGCTATACAATTCAGTATGAATTAAACGATGGAACAAACAATGATGCAAACCCTAACGGTTATAGATTCGGAAGTTCAATAAAACTTAATAATCCAACGAGAGAAGGTTATAAGTTCCTTGGTTGGTATACAGATGATAATTATCAGAATCAGATAACGGAAATAACAGATTCTACAGCAGAAAATTTAGTACTGTATGCAAAGTTCCTTGATGAGTCAACTATATCCCAGTATACGGTAGAGTATTATAAACAGAAAGAAGACGAAAGCGGATATGACCTTGTGACTGAAGATACTGAGAGAATAGAAGCTATAATCGGTACAGAGGTTTCTGCAGAGGAAAAGGAGTATGATGGTTATATTCTTAGCGAAAACTCAGTGACTAAGGGAACAGTAATAGCAGAAGGGAAATTAGTTCTTCGCCTATATTATGATATTAAAAAAAGCCCTGAATCAAGAATACAAAGAGGAGCATATGTTGATGAAAATGGAAAGTTAAATTTCATTGCAAAAGACGATGTCAACAGTGCAATTGTATATTATGAAATACTTAATGGAAAAACAGAGGCAGAAGCTTTTTATAAGCAGGCAGTAGAAACAAATGGTGGAAATTGTCCAGGATATCCAATGAATAAGGAAGATATTGGATTTAAAAAAATTGTTGATCAGGAAGTGACAGGCGAGCAGTATGTAGTATTTAGATTCAATATTAATGACAAAGAATTAACGGATTGGGTTATTTCAAAAATATCTGATGTTGAAAAAGTGTCAGCTGTGACAAAACCAGCGCCAACAACAGTAGCGCCAATAACAACGGTAGCGCCAACAACAGTAGCGCCGGAAGTAGATCCAAGTGTTGATGAAAGTATTAAGATACCGGAAGGGCTTGTATGGGCAGGAAATGCGCAGTTACCATACTATTTTGCGTGGGCAAGAGTAGATGGAGCAGATTCATATAATGTTTACGTTAATGGAGTTTGCGTTAAAAATGTAGTTGATGGAAATGTTAATTTAGATTACACAGTATTTACAAAAGGATCAGGAGAATATGAAATAGGTGTTGCAACTGTAAAAGGAAACAAACACTCAAGAATAACATCTATTACGTATAACTATGTTGATGATGGAATCACCCAACAACAACGGTAGCGCCAACAACAACGGTAGCACAACAACAACGGTAGCGCCAACAACAACGGTAGCGCCAACAACAAGTAGCGCCAAC
>ENA-OQAZ01000680-OQAZ01000680.1-human-gut-metagenome-genome-assembly--contig:-NODE-680-length-18403-cov-4.703491_pt1 | contig 18403 bp, 24 predicted proteins | sample MGYA00242737_ERZ504531 | MGnify/ENA primary metagenome ERZ504531 (study PRJEB26092, sample SAMD00036244) | human gut metagenome | host: Homo sapiens | study: EMG produced TPA metagenomics assembly of... | reverse complement strand
TGCTGGCCGCCAGCGGTCGGCCCGCGGATGCGCTGGAGCCAAATTCACCTGCAAGCTGTGCCAGGATACCGGCAGCGTGCAGGGCCGCACCTGCACCTGCGTTCACAAGCTGATGCAGGGTCTGCGGCGGGAGGAGATCGAGGCGCTGTCCAGCCTGTCCATTTCCAGTTTTGACACCATGGAGCTGCGGTACTACCCCAACACCATGGACGAGAAGCTGGGCGAGCCTGTCCGCACCTACATGGGCGGCCTGCTGGAGGATCTGCGCAGCTACGCTGAGGAATTCGACCACAACAGCGAGAGCCTGATGCTTTTTGGCAACGCGGGGCTGGGCAAGACCCACGCCGCCCTTGCCATTGCGGGCATCGTGCTGCAAAAGGATTTTGACGTGATCTACGTTTCCAGTCCGGACTTCTTCGGCAAGCTGGAAACGCCCGCTTCGACTCCTCCGAGGATGCCGAGACCCTGCTGCGCACCGCCTCTGCCGCCGATCTGCTGATCCTGGACGATCTGGGCACCGAGTTCGTCACCCCCTACTTCATCACCACTTTTTACAGCCTGCTGAATAACCGCCTGGGAGCCGGTCTGCCCACCATCGTCACCACCAACATTGCGGATGGCTCCCTGCTGGAAAAGCGATACACCGAAAAGATCTCCAGCCGCCTTTCCTCCTTTGTCCCCTGCCTGTTTGCGGGCGAGGACATCCGGGGCCTGAAAGCGGCGGAGTAAGACAAGGAGGTTTTCCCCATGAGCTTTGAGCGCACTACGCCCTGCGGCGTGATCTCCGGCACGGCCTGCCAGTGGCCGGGCATCACCGCTTACAAGGGCATCCGCTACGCCACCGCCGGGCGGTGGGAGTTCCCCGTCCCCGTCACCCACTGGGACGGTGTCTATGATGCCACCCAATACGGTGCCTGCTGCTACCAGCCCCGCGCCTTCTATGACGAAGCCGCCGCACCCGAAAAAGCCTTCTACTACAACGAGTTCCGTAAGGGCGAAACGTACACCTACAGCGAGGACTGCCTGTTCCTGAACATCTGGGCCCCTGCCGATGCAGCTCCCGGGGACAGACTGCCGGTCATCTTCTACATTCACGCGGCGGCTTTACCGGCGGCTGCGGCCACGAGAAGCACTTCGACGGCCCCGTCTGGCCCACCAAAGGCTGCGTGGCCGTGACCATCAACTACCGGCTCGGCCCCATGGGCTTTGTCTGCCTGCCCGAGCTGGCCGATGAGGCCGGGTCCACCGGCAACTACGCCTTCTGGATCAGCTGGCGGCCCTGCAATGGGTGCGCGCCAACATCGCTGCCTTTGGCGGTGATGCCAACAACATCACCATCATGGGCCAGAGCGCCGGTGCCATGAGCGTCCAGCAGCTCGTCCTCTCCCCCATCACCAGGGGGCTGTTCTCCAAGGCCGTGATGAGCAGCGGCGGCGGCGTGAGCCAGATGCTGACGGCCAAGCCCGCCGAAGCCCATTACCCGTTCTGGAAGCAGGTCATGGAGACCACCGGGTGCAACACGCTGGCCGAGTTCCGTGCCCTCGCCCCCGCCAGACTGTTTGCAGCCTGGGATGCCGTCCGCACCAGCCCCAGTTCAAGGGTCTGGGCTGTGAGCCTGTGGTGGATGGCCGTTTCCAGGTCAAGACCGGCCCCGAGACGCTGGCTGCCGACGAACAGCACCATATCCCTTACCTCATCGGCTTCACCAGCGAGGATATCGTTCCGCCCTACCTCTACCAGATGGCTCAGGCTGGTGCGCCGGAACGCCGACAGCTATGGCTGGTTCTTCGACCGCCAGCTCCCCGGTGATGACCGTGGTGCCTGGCATTCCAGCGACCTGTGGTACTGGTTCGGCACGCTGGCTCACTGCTGGCGGCCCTTCACTGAAAAGGACACCGCCCTCAGCGCTCAGATGGTGGATTACCTGACCAACTTTGCCAAGACCGGCGACCCCAACGGCGCAGACCTGCCCCAGTGGCAGACTGTTACCGCCCAGCAGACCGATTTTCTCCGTTTGGGTGAGGAGCCACCCACATGGGCAGCGTGGATGTCCAGAAGCTCTTCTGGACGATGCAGAACGTCCCCGCCGTGGGGGAGTAAGCCCCCGCTCGAATCACCTCAAATCCCAGAAAGAACAATATCCCCCGCTGCAGACGTGCCATAACACGCTTTGCAGCGGGGGATATTTTATGTTCTCTTCTTCAAATAATACCCAATGCCAATGGCATCTGCCAGTGCCCAGCCGATGGGCACACTGAGCCAGATGCCGGTAACGCCCAGCGGCGTGGCAGAAAGCAGATAGGCCAGCGCCACACGGGTGCCAAGGGAGGCAATGGTCAGGATGACCGACATCCCCGGCTGGTTGATTGCCCGGTAGTAGCCGTAGAGCAGAAAGAGCACGCCAATGCCGATGTAGCACGCGCCCTCGATGCGGAGGTATTGCACCCCCGCCGCGATGATCCCGGTCTGAGCCGGTCGATGAAAACCCCCATGAGCGGGGCGGCAAAGGCGCAGACCAGCACGCTGATGACGATGCAGAACACCGCGCTTGTCAGCCCGGCACTGCGGATCCCTTTTTTGATGCGGTCAGGCTGGCCTGCCCCGTAATTCTGGGCCACATAGGTCGAGAAGGCGTTGCCAAAATCCTGCACCGGCATATAGGCAAAGGAATCGATCTTCACTGCCGCCGCAAAGGCCGCCATGATAACCGTGCCGAAGCTGTTGACCAGACCCTGCACCATCAGGATGCCAAAATTCATAATGGACTGCTGAACGCTGGTCATCACCGAAAGATTCAGGATATTGGCAAGATTCTTCCGATCCCACCTGCAGTCTGTCCGTTTCGGGCAGAGCTGCGGAAACTTTTTCAGGGTGTACAGGCCGATGCCCACCCCGGACACATACTGGGAAAAGACAGTTGCCACGGCGGCACCCTTCACACCCCAGTCAAGCACAAGGACACAGACCAGATCCAAGATCACGTTCAGGATGGCTGATACAGCCAGAAACGCCAGCGGCACCACGGAATTGCCGATGGCCCGCAGGAGGTTTGCGAAATAGTTATACAAAAAGGTGGCCGCAATGCCCAGAAAGATGATGAGCAGGTAGTCCTTCATCAGCGGGCAAAGCTCTGCGGGCACCCGCAGCACCCACAGGATGCCGTTCAGCCCCAGATAGACCAGCAGGTTGAGCACCAGGCGATGCCCGCAATGAGCAGGAAAGACTGGAATACGCTCTGCCGCATCTTCCCGGTCTCGCCGCTGCCATACTGCATGGACACAGCCGCACCGCTGCCCATGCACAGGCCCAGCAGGATCGAGGTCAGGAAGGTCATCAGGGTGTAGGAGGAGCCCACCGCCGCCAGCGCATCCGCGCCGAGGAAGCGGCCCACCACCCAGGTGTCGGCAATGTTGTACATCTGCTGCAGCAGGTTGCCGAACATCAGCGGCAGGGCAAACAGCAGGATATTCTTTGTAATGGGGCCTTGGGTCAGACTGTGCTGCATGGGGATCATTTCCTCCGATTCCTATCTCAGACATTTCAGCAGAATTTTGCGCGGTATTCCTTGGGTGTGCAGTGCTTGATCTCCCGGAAGGTCTTGATGAAGTAGCTGCCATCTGCAAAGCCGCACTCCATCCCGATCTCGCCCGTCTTGAGCCGGGTGGAGCGGAGCAGCTCGGCGGCCTTTTCCACCCGGAACTGCTTGACATACTGGATGGGCGTGATGCCCAGCATCTGCCGGAAGCTGCGCAGGCAGGCGCTCTCGCTCAGGGCCACGCTGGCCGCGATGCGTTCCACGGTCAGCTCCTCGGCGTAGTGCTCCTCCACAAAGCGGAGCATCTGCTTCATCCGCTCGGCGGCGATCTGCTCCTGCTGTGAGACCTTGGTCTTGCCGCCCACGCACTGGGTGCTCAGCAGCCGCAGTGCCGCAGAGAGATAATAACGCACCCGGTTCTCGTAATCAAAGGGCTCCACGGCAACCGCCTGCCAGGCTTCCCGCAGGCAGGCAAGCACCTGCGCCTGCCAGGGCACAGCCCCATCCAGCAGAAAAAACGCCGGGGCATCCGGCTGGAGCATGGGTCGGATGAGCTTCTGCCAGAAGATGGTGTCCATTCCGCCCACCAGCCGGGGGTGGAACACGCCCGAGTGGAGCAGAGCCTCCCCTTTTTCCGCCTGCTCCACCGCGTGGAGGATGCCGGAGTTCAGGAACACGCCCTGATTCGTCTGCAGGGTCACCCGGGTCTTGTTCACGTCCACCGTCAGGGGGCCCTTCATGGCCAGTATGTACTCAAACTCCTCGTGCCAGTGCCAGGCCACCGAATAGCTTTTCAGGTTCTCCGCGTAGCAGGCAATGGGAAACAGGGCGCTGCCATGCTGGACCAGTTCCCGCCCCTCGGCATCGGCCATAACATCCTGCTGGAAGGTCAGCCCGGTAACGATATTGGCAGCAGAGACACAGCTTGTCTGAAACGCCATATTGAACAATTCCTTTCCGCAATACTTTGAATATTTTTTGTCAAAGCCGATTTTGTTGTACAAATCGGGTGTTTTTATTCTATCTATCGTGCCAGTTTCGTGGTATTATTTCATCAGAACCAGCAAGCACAGTATAACACCGCAGGGGGCGGAAAACAACCCCCGGCACGGCTTGATCCGGTTCCCGAGAAGCGTTCCCCACGGGCAGCCTGGCCCGGGGAACTCTTCCAGAATAAAACATTTCTTTGTGGGAGGTATTTTTATGCTTCGCATCCAGTATCTTGATAAAGACCGTTTCATGCAGCAGGTAGCCGCCAGCCGCGGCAGTGTGCTCCTGCACCTGGCCAATGGCGAGACCTGCGACCTGAAAAAGGACAACGCCGCCACCGAGCTGTTCCAGATGATGGACGCTCCCTCCAAGGGCTTTGACATCTCTGTCACCGACCCCGCTGATGTCTCCGGCTTCCTGCACTACATGCTCGAGGCCGGCCGCAGAGATCGCGTCGCCTGCTGACCCTTCGACATTCTCCTTTTTTCGCATATTACAGCAATGTAAAACGCCCGCTCCGGGGTCAGAAGCCGGAACGGGCGTTTTACGTTTTCTCTTTTTCTGTTACAGGATGCACCGGCTGATGGCCCGTGCCACCGCCAGCAGCTCATCCTGCCCGATGAAGCCGAACTTTGCCTCGTGCTCATCCGCAAAGCAGACCGTCAGCTCAGAGGTCTGCAGCGGGTCACCGAAGCCTGCCGTCTTGATGCCGTAATGCAGGATCTTGCGGTAGGGCAGCACAAAGATCTCCTGCCGGGTGCCGGTCATCCCCTGCATATCCACCATAAAAATGCGGTGGGTGGTGAACACAGCCTGATCGCGCACGGTCTTGTAAGCCCCCACGATCTGCTCACCGTCCAGCAGCAGCTCCTGCACATTTTTGCAGATCTCCTTTTCCTTGATGCGGATGAGGTTCTGCATCGGCTTGTCCCGAAATTCCATAACATACTCCCCTTTCGGCTTGTCCGGATGTTTGGCCAGCCCCATTGTAGCATCTCAGGCGGCGGTTGACAAGCCTTTGCACTCCCTCTCGCCTTTTTGTTCCGGATGTGCTATACTGGGCAGGAACATCACAATCACCCGGGAAATGAGGTTTTGACCCATGGAGATCATCATCCATCAGGCAATTTTGCATGTGCTGGACACCACGCTGGACGCGCCGGTGCTCAGCGGCGGCGGCATGGAGCTGACTGCCGAAAAGACTGCTACTTACAGAATCATATCGAAAAGCTGCTGGCCAGCGATGAGATCCGCCAGTGCCGCCCCCTGCCGGATTCGGCTTTCCGGAACGAGCTGGAACACAATCAGGATTTCATTGATCTGTCCTGCCGCATTGCGGGGGTGCTGTTCGATTACATGCACGCCCACACCACCATCCCCGGAGCGACCTGGCCGTGGTGGATTTCACCCGGGACGGCGCGCCCTGGCTGGGCATCCTCAAGCTGAACTATAAAAACGGCTACACCCACTACACCGAGACCGTGGAGGGTGCCCCGGTCAACTCCATCATCCAGCAGCGGGCCTGCCTGCCCACCCAGAGCGGCAAGGTGGAGGAGGGTGCGCTCGTCAACCTGACAGACTACTCCATGCGCCTGCTGGAAAAGAAATACGACATCGACGGCCACAAGGAGTTCTACCTCTCCTCTGTTGTGTTCCAGTATACCCAGGCCGAGCCCGAGAAAAAGAAGCTGCAGGCCATTCAGGAGGCCGCCGCACAGGCTGTGAAGGATGCCTATGAGGACGAGCCCCATGCCGACGCGCAGGTGGCCATGCTCATTGCCAACCAGGCTGCCGACAACGACAATCAGGTATCGGTGGAGCAGGTGCGCCAGCAGCTGGCCGAGGAATACCCGCTGGCCGCTGTGCCCTTTGATGACTATGTGGAGAAGAGCGAGGTGCTGGAAGAGGCAGCTGCCCCTGTCACCGTGACCCCTGCCCGCATCCGCCGGATGGAGAGCCGGAGCATCCGCACCGCCAACGGCATCGAGGTCAAGATCCCCACCGAGCTGCTGAACTCCGATTCCGAGCTGGAATTCCTCCACGATCCGGACGGCAGCGTTTCCCTGCTCATCAAAAATGTGATCCTGTAAACCGCAGCAGGTGGCTGTGCTGTTTTTGCTGATCGGAGCCGGTGTGCTGGCCATCCTCATGGGCACGGTGCTCACCGCCCTGATGTAACAGATCACCAAAACAGCCTCAGCCCTTGGAGATCGGGCTGAGGCTGTTTTTTCATCTGTATTATCAGCGGTTTTTGCGCTTGTTCCGGTACATATCCCGGTCGGCAGCATGGTAGACTGCGATATAATCAAAGGGGCCTTCTGTCACGGTGTGGTATCCAAAGGCAACATCCAGCTTGAGGCGGTCGTCGCTCTGGCGGGCCAGCTCCCCGTGCAGCCTCTCGATCAGCTGTTCGGCCTCTTCTGCAGAGAAGTGGTTGCAGGCAATGAGGAATTCATCGCCGCCCATCCGCAGGGCCACGCTCTCCGGCGGCAGGTTTTCCCGGATCACCCGGCCCACCCGCTTGAGCAGCAGGTCGCCGTACTCGTGGCCGTAGGCATCATTCACACGCTTCAGGTAGTTACAGTCCCCCATAATGATCGTGACGGGCATGGTGACTTCCTTCAACTGCTCTGCGCCCTTTATCTTCAGGTAGTTGCGGTTATACAGACCGGTCAGTTCATCGTGGATGGCCCAATTCTCGGCCTGCTTTTCCAGCCGCACCCGTTCGGTGATATCACCAATAAGCCCCACGATGTCAATGATCTTTCCCTCCAACACAACGGGGTTCTTTTTGATCTGATAGTATGCCGTCCCATCCTTCCGGGGCACCTCGGTGATATAGCCGGTTCCCTTGCCGGTGGCAAGCACCTTCTGGTCCTGCTCATAATAAAAGCGGGCCTGTTCCTCGCTGCTCCAGATCTCCAGATCTGTCTTGCCCAGCACATCCTCTTCCTGCCCTTCTCCGTAGGGGAAGAAAGTCCTAACGTCCGAAATAAAAAGATAACGGCATTCCGTATCCTTGAAAAAGAGGTTCGCCGGTGTACTGCGCAAAAAGGTCATCACTTCTTCATAGCCGAGCGCATCGATCCACTGCATCCTGTGGCCCCTCCTTTCCATTTCTCTTTTTTATTATTTTACCACATTCTATTATACGAGCGATGCACCTGTTTTGCAAGTGTCAGTTGCGTTTCCTCCACGATCCGGAAGAAGACGTTCCAGCCCCCGGTGCAGACAGAAAGGCCGCTGACCCATCTCAGGTCAGCGGCCTTTCTGTCTGCGCTTATTCGGCTGCGTTCAGCTGCGCCTTGTGGTATTGCAGGGTGTACAGCTGGTAGTAGCGGCCATGCCGGGCCAGCAGCTGCTGGTGGGTGCCCTGCTCCAGAATTTTACCGTGGGACAGCACGATGATGTTGTCCGCATGCTGGATGGTGGACAGCCGGTGGGCCACAATGAGCATGGTGCCCACGGTGCGCATCTTTTCCAGCGAATCCTGAATGAGCAGCTCGGTCTCGGTGTCGATGTTGGCGGTAGCCTCGTCCAGGATCATCACGCTGGGCTTATGGATGATGGTGCGGGCAAAGCTGAGCAGCTGCCGCTGTCCGGCGGAGAAGTTGTTGCCGCGCTCACGCACCTCTTCGTCCAGCCCGTGGTCCAGCTTGTTGATGAACTTGTCGGCGTTGACGTAGCGGCAGACCTCCATGATCTCGCTGTCGGGGATGCCCTCTTCCCGCAGAACGATGTTGGAACGGATGGTACCCGAGAACAGGAACACATCCTGCAGCATCTGGCCGAAGTGCCTGCGCAGGGAGGAGATCCTGATCTTGCGGATGTCGATGCCGTCGATCAGGATCTGGCCCTTCTGGAACTCGTAGTTCCGGCAGATCAGGGAGAGATGGTGCTCTTGCCGGAGCCGGTGGAACCCACAAAGGCCACGGTCTGGCGGGCATCCACATGGAAGGAAACGCCCTGCAGCACCCACTCGCCGGGAACGTAGCTGAACCACACGTCCCGGAACTCGATCTCGCCCTTCACCTCGTCCAGCTCAATGGCATCGGGGGCATCCTGCATCCTGGGCTGGATGTCCATGATGGAGAACACCTTTTCTGCCGATGCCAGCGCCGACTGCAGCCAGTTGAACTGCTCGGCCAGGTTCTGGATGGGGGTGAAGAACTTGGAGATGTACATATAAAAGGTGACGATGGTGCCGCTGGAAATGGTCTGCCCCAGAAAGCTGACGTTGTTCAGGTGACCCATGCCGCCCAGATAGAACAGGCACAGGATCGAGCTGACATAGAGCATATACACCAGCGGACGGAACACGCTGAACACGAAGATCTGCTCCTGATTGGCCCGGGCCAGCTTCTGGCTCTTTTGGCGGAAGTCCTCCATCTTCTCGTCCTCCCGGCCAAAGATCTGGGTGACCTTGATGCCGGACAGGTTTTCGGACAGATAGGTATTGATATCGGTGGTCGCGTTCTTGAGCTTGCGGTTGGCGCGGCGGGAGAACTTGCGGAAGATGACCGTGAAGATCACGATGAAGGGCACAAAGCAGAGCACCATCAACGTCAGCTCGTAGTTCAGGCAGAGCATGGCCACCAGAATGCCCAGAATGACAAAGCTGTTCTTGGTCAGCTGGACCAAGAGGTTGGTGAACATCATGGAGATGGCGTTGGTATCGTTGGTCACTCGGGTGACCAGCTTGCCCACCGGGATCTCGTTGAGCTGCTCGTGTGCCAAAGATTCAATGTGGCTGAACAGATCCTCGCGCAGATCGGAGATGATGCGCTGACCCACCCGCTGCAAAATCACGGCCTGCAGATAGGTGCTGCCCATAGAGAACACCAGCACGCCTGCATACACTGACACGCCCAGGAAGAGGGCGCGGAGTTCAAACTCCCCGGCCACCAGCTCCTCGATGCGGCCCACGATGAGGGGTGAAATGATATCGTAGGCAATGGAGAAGAGCATCAGCACGCCCACAATGAGGAATTTGCTCAGGTAGGGCCGGGCATAGCGGGCAAGGCGGCGCATGATCTCGCCGTCCTCCATGTTGCGCTCAAAGCCCATGGCGTTCTTTTTGTCCTTGACGGCGGCATAAGCTGCCACCAGCAGGGCGGTGATCACGCCGATGACAGCGCCCACCAGAACCAACGGATTCAGATGCATCATGCGTTTTCGCCTCCCTTCGTCTCATCCTCCAGCCGCTGCAGATCGACCATCCGGCGGTACTCCGGGCAGGAAGCATACAGCTGGTCGTGGGGGCCGACGGCTTCCACCCGGCCCTCGTTGAGGAATACGATCTTATCCAGCCGCTCCACCGTGGAAATACGGTGGGCAATGAGCAGGGTGGTCTTGCCTGCCCGGCTGTTCTTGAGGTTATCGAGGATGATCTTCTCGGTGCTGGTATCCACCGCCGAGACGGAGTCATCCAGGATCAGGATGGGTGCGTCCTTGAGCAGGGCGCGGGCGATGGAGATGCGCTGCTTCTGACCGCCGGACACCGTCACGCCGCGCTCGCCCAGAACGGTCTCGTAGCCGTCCTTGAAGTCCACGATATTATCCCGCACATCGGCCATGCTTGCCGCCCGCTCGATGTCCTCCGGGGTGGCATCGTCCACACCAAAGGCAATGTTGTGGGCGATGGTGTCCGAGAACAGGAAATTATCCTGCGGAACGTAGGCACAGGCATTGCGCACCGAGTGGATGGAAAGGCTGTTCACATCCCTGCCGTCCACGAACAGGTTCCGTCCGGCACATTATAGGTGCGCAGCAGCAGGTCCACCAGGGCGGTCTTGCCCGCACCGGTCTTGCCCACGATGCCCACGCTCTCGCCGGGCGCAATGGTAAAGGAGATATCCCGCAGCACATCGTACTCGCCGTCCGGGTAGCGGAAGTTCAGGTGGCGGAACTCGATGCCGCCTTTGGGGTCGGTCAGGTCGGCCACGCCGGGGCGGTCGGCCACGTCGATGGGGGCATCCAGCAGCTCAGTGATGCGGTTCAGGGAGCCTTGCCGCGGCTGGTCTTTTCGATCAGCATGGACACAGCCATGATGGGCCAGACAATGGCCTCAAAGTAGCCGATGTACTCCACCAGCTGGCCGGCGTTGAATCGGCCCTGATAGACCAGATAGCCGCCGTAACCCAGAATGATGCAGATCACGGACTCCACGAACAGGGTCACCAGCACCTCCAGCAGGGTGGCGATCTTCGTGTAGGTCACGTTGATCTCCTCATTTTCCTTGTTCAGCTTCCGGAAGGCCTGCAGTTCCTTGTACTCCTTGACAAAGGCCTTGATGACCGCAATGCCGGAAAAGTTCTCCTGCGCGAAATCGGAAAGGCCGGAGAAGGCCTCCTGCCGCTCCTCCCAGCGCCGGGTCATCACCTTGCTCATCTGGGTGCCGATGGCAAACATGATCAGGGCCGGGATCAGGGCCAGCAAGGTCAGCCGCACGTCCATGGTCCACATCTTATAAAGGGCCAGCAGACCCAGGGTCAGCGCGTCGAAGAACATCAGCACGCCGTCACCAAAGCACTCCTGAATGGTGTCCAGATCGTTGGTGTACAGGCTCATCAGGTTGCCGACCTTGTTCACCTGATAGTACTGCTGGGACAGCCTGCGGCTGTGGTCGAACATCCGCTCCCGCAGGTCTGCCGCGACCCGCACCGCCGAGCCGAAGAAACAGATGCGCCACAAAAAGCGCCCAATGACCATCAGCACCACGATCCAGATCATGGGCAGGCAGATGTGCTGTAACAGCACTTCCTTGGTAAAGGGCAGCGTCTCACCGTTCACCACCACCTGGCCAAGGTTCACCCCGTTGATGACCAGCCGGTAAAGCTGCGGGATCAAAAGCTGGATGTAATCCACCGTCAGCAGGGCGGCAAGGCCCAGCAGCAGTACGGGAGCATGCTTGAGGTAATACCGGTTGATGTACTTGCCGAATATCACTGCGTTTTCCCCTCCTTTTCCAATTCCAAAAAAGCTTTCAACGTACAAAAAAGCCGCTGCATCACACGACGAATCATGTTTTGCAGTGGCTTGTTTTGTCTGGAGCGGCCGACGAGGCTCGAACTCGCTACCTCCACCTTGGCAAGGTGGCGCTCTACCAGATGAGCTACGGCCGCATATAAAGTGCCTCCGATCGGAATCGAACCAATGACACGGGGATTTTCAGTCCCCTGCTCTACCGACTGAGCTACAGAGGCATATAAGCTGCTTCCAGAGAAGCAGCAGCGACCCGGATCGGGCTCGAACCGACGACCCCCAGCGTGACAGGCTGGTGCTCTAACCAACTGAGCTACCGGGCCACATGGTGGAAGTTAACGGGCTCGAACCGCTGACCCTCTGCTTGTAAGGCAGATGCTCTCCCAGCTGAGCTAAACTTCCACATAATGGAGCGGCCGACGAGGCTCGAACTCGCTACCTCCACCTTGGCAAGGTGGCGCTCTACCAGATGAGCTACGGCCGCACATTTCATGTGGTCTGCCGGGGTTTCGCTCCCGGCGACGTTGGCTATTATAGCGTAAAACGCAGGCTTTGTCAACAACAAATTTCCAAAAAATCAGACTTTTTGCAAAACACGCCTGTCTGCGCCTGTTTTTCAAAAACAAAGCCGAAACCGGAATGAACCCGAAATGTTTCAGCTTTGCGGCGGCAGACACAAAGAAAATTCGGTTGCTTTCCCTTCTTAAAGAGGTTATAATAAACTTGTCAAAAAGTTGCACAAAAATACGTCTGCTGTGCCGCGCGGGCGGGCAGACGTGTTTTTGTGCCGAGATTTTGCCAGAAAAAGGAGCAACCGCAATGTACAAGATCACTGAAAAGGTCGCGCTGAACCCCACCGTGACAAAGATGGTCATTGAAGCCCCGCTCATTGCCAAAAAGGCAAAGCCGGGCCAGTTCATCATTGTGCGCCCGTTTGAGGACAGCGAGCGCATCCCCCTGACCGTGGCCGGTTACAACCGTGAAAAGGGCACTGTGGATATCATCTTCCAGATCGTGGGCGGCACCACCATGGAGCTGAACAGCCTGAACGCAGGCGACAGCGTCCATGACTTTGTGGGCCCCTTGGGCCGCGCCACCGAGACCGAGGGCCTGAAAAAGGTCTGTGTTGTGGGCGGCGGCGTGGGCTGCGCCATCGCCCTGCCCATTGCCAAGGAGCTGCACGACCAGGGCTGCACCGTCCACAGCGTCATCGGCTTCCGCAATAAGGATCTGCTCATCCTCGAGGACGAGTTCAACGCCTGCAGTGACGAACTGCGCATTATGACCGATGACGGCAGCTACGGCACCAAGGGTGTGGTCACTGCCGCTCTGGACGAGCTGGTGGCCGCCGGCAACCAGTACGATCTGGTCATCACCATCGGCCCGCTGATTATGATGAAATTCGTTGTCAAGACCTGCCAGAAGCACGGGCTGAAGAGCATCGTCTCCATGAACCCATTATGATCGACGGCACCGGCATGTGCGGCGGCTGCCGCCTGACCGTGGGCGGCGAGACCAAGTTTGCCTGCGTGGACGGCCCTGACTTTGACGGTGACCTCGTCGATTTCGACGAAGCCATGGCCCGCGGCACCATGTACCGCCCCTTTGAGGCAAAGGCCCGCGAGAAGGCCTGCAATCTGTTCAAGACTGAGGAGGCAAAGTAAGATGGCTTTCAATATGGATCCCAAAAAGTGCCCCATGCCCACCCAGGACCCCAACGTCCGCAACAAGAACTTTGAGGAAGTTGCACTGGGCTATACCGAAGAGATGGCCGTGAACGAGGCAAAGCGCTGCATCCACTGCAAGAACAAGCCCTGCCAGACCGGCTGCCCCGTGGGCATCGATATCCCCGAGTTCATCGGTCATGTGGCTGAGGGCGACTTTGAAGCCGCCTATCAGGTCATTGCCCGCTCCTCTTCCCTGCCCGCCGTCTGCGGCCGTGTCTGCCCCCAGGAGAGCCAGTGCGAGGGTAAGTGCACCCGCGGCATCAAGAACGAGCCCGTGGCATCGGCCGTCTGGAGCGCTTTGTGGCCGACTGGCATCGCGAAAACGTCCACACCGCCCCCATCGTGCCCGCATGGAACGGCCACAAGGTTGCCATCATCGGTGCAGGCCCTGCCGGTCTGACTGCCGCAGGCGACCTGGCCAAGCTGGGCTATAAGGTCACCGTCTACGAGGCCCTGCATGTGGCCGGCGGCGTGCTGATGTACGGCATCCCCGAGTTCCGTCTGCCCAAGGCCATCGTGCAGCAGGAGATCGACGGCCTGAAGAAGATGGGCGTGGATTTTGAGTGCAACATGGTCATCGGCAAGGTGCTGACCATCGACGAGTTGATGGGCGAGTACGGCTACGAGGCCGTGTTCGTTGGCTCCGGTGCCGGTCTGCCCCGCTTTATGGGCATCCCCGGCGAGAGCCTGAAGGGCGTGTACTCTGCCAACGAGTTCCTGACCCGCTCCAACCTGATGAAGGCCTACCTGCCCACCAGCAAGACCCCCATCCGCACCGGCAAAAAGGTGGCCGTTGTGGGCGGCGGCAACGTGGCCATGGATGCTGCCCGCAGCGCCCTGCGTCTGGGTGCCGAGACCGTGTACATCGTCTACCGCCGCGGCATGGCCGAGCTGCCTGCCCGTAAGGAGGAGGTCGAGCACGCCGAGGAAGAGGGCATCATCTTCAAGACCCTGTGCAACCCCGTGGAGATCCACGCCAACGACGAGGGCTTCGTCAAGTCCATCACCTGCATTGAGATGGAGCTGGGTGAGCCCGATGCTTCCGGCCGCCGCCGTCCCATTGAAAAGAAGGGCAGCGAGTTTGAGCTGGACGTGGATACCGTGATCATGAGCCTGGGCACCAGCCCCAACCCCCTGATCCGCTCCACCACCCCTGGTCTGGAGACCAACAAGCACGGCTGCATCGTCACCGAGGGCGACGAGGGCAAGACCAGCCGTGAGGCGTGTACGCCGGCGGCGATGCCGTGACCGGTGCCGCCACCGTCATCAAGGCCATGGGTGCCGGTAAGGCAGCCGCCAAGGCCATGGACGAGTACATCCAGAATAAGTAACCGTGATCCCTGGCTCCCCTATTCGGGAAGCTCCGCAAGGCGCTGGCACAGCCAGACCGAAGCGTGAGAGATTCAGCCGACATTCCACTGCGGAGTGTCGGCTTTTTTGTTGTGTCCCACTCTTTATGCATCCTGCCCAAAAAACAGAGCAATATTTTGTCACTCAAACTTGGCGGAATCTGATTGATTTTGACTGAGTTTTTGCTATAATAAGGGGGCAAGGCGGTCAGAACCCGCCAACGTCAATCAAAATCAATCATATAAATCGAACAAGGGGGAATGTTCCCGATGCTGGCAGAAGAACGATTCAGCCTGATTCTGAATCTGCTGGCGCGGCAGCGCACCGCCACCGTGCAGGAGTTGTGCGAGGCGTTGAACGCAAGCGAATCCACCATCCGGCGCGACCTGAACGAGCTGGACAAGCAGGGCAAACTGAACAAGGTGCACGGCGGGGCCACCCTGCCGGACAGCCCCTTCCGCACCGACGAGCCCACCATGGCCGCCAAGGAAGAGCTGGCCGTCAGCCAGAAGCAGAGCATCGCCCAGGCGGCGGCAGAACTGATCCTGCCGGAAGATTTCATCTATCTGGATGCAGGCTCCAGCACGCTGGCTCTGGCACGGGCGCTGAGCGGCCCGGCCCTGAACGCCAGCTATGTGACCAACGGCGTGGCCCACGCCCGCCTGCTGGCTCAGAAGGCTGCCGGGTGTTCCTGCCCGGCGGCTGCTGCGGCCCCAGACCGAGGCCATCATCGGGGCGGCTGCGCTGACTGCCATCCAACAGTACAATTTCACCAAAGCGTTCATGGGGGCCAACGGCGTGGCGCTGGGTTCCGGCTTCACTACCCCAGACCCCGAGGAGGCCGCCGTCAAGGCTGCGGCCATCCACCGGGCGCGGGAGACGTGGTTCCTGGTGGACGACACCAAATTTGCGCAGGTCTACCCCGCCGTCATCTGTGATCTGCACAGCGGTGCCATCCTGACGAACCGGTGCCCCAACCCCAAATACCGGCAATACACTCTGATAAAGGAGACCGAGGTATGATCTACACTGTAACGTTCAATCCTGCCATTGATTATGTCGTCCGTCTCGACAGACCTCTTGAGGTGGGCGAGGTGAATCGCGCCGCCGGGGAGGACTGCGTGCTGGGCGGCAAGGGCATCAATGTTTCCGGCGTACTCCGGGAGCTGGGCTGTGAGAGCGTGGCTCTGGGCTTTGTGGCCGGTGAGACCGGTGCCTGGCTGGAGCGTGGTCTGGCCGCGCAGGGGCTCCGGACCGATTTCATCCATCTGGCCGAGGGCATGACCCGCATCAACGTCAAGATCAAGGCAGGCACCGAGACTGAGCTGAACGGCGCAGGCCCCAGCATCCCGGAAAGTGCCATGCAGCAGCTGGAAGCCCAGCTGGACACCCTGCAGCCTGACGACATCCTCATTCTGGCGGGCAGCATCCCCAAGAGCCTTTCCCAGAGCACCTACGAGCGGCTGCTGGCAGGCTGGAGGGCCACGGCGTGCGGGCCGTGGTGGATGCCACCCAGGATCTGCTGGTCAACGTCCTCCCCTATCACCCCTTCCTGATCAAGCCCAATAATCACGAGCTGGGCGAGATCGTGGGCCGGGAGCTGAAAACGGACGAAGAGATCACCGCCGCCGCCCGCGTCCTGCAGGAAAAGGGTGCCCGGAACGTGCTGGTGAGCATGGCCGGGAACGGTGCCCTGCTTGTGGATGAGCACGGCGCGGTACACCGCATCGGCTGCCCCAAGGGCAAGGTCGTGAACAGCGTAGGCGCAGGCGACAGCATGGTGGCCGGTTTTGTGGCAGGTTATCTGCAAAGCGGCAGCTATGAGCAGGCCCTCCGGCTGGGCACCGCCTGCGGCAGTGCCACCGCGTTCAGCCTTGGGCTGGCCAAACGGGAAGAAATTAAGAACTTGTTCGAAACCCTTTAACGAGCTCACTCTCCGTCATCGCTAACGCGATGCCACCTCCCCCAAAGTGGGAGGTCTTGACAGTCATTGCTATGTTGATGGTTTTGCCAAGGGCTCTCCCTTCGGGAGAGCTGGACGCGAAGCGGCCTGAGAGGGTGAGGACGCTACGATAGAAAGGAAAACCTTATGCGCATTACGGAATTATTCACCGCAAAGTCCATCGAGCTGGATTCCGCGGCATCCAACCGGGACGAGATCCTCTCCCGCTGGTAGAGCTGCAGGCCACCCACGGCAACATCACCGACACAGAAGCTACAAGAAGGCTCTCTACGCCCGGGAGGATGAGGCCTCCACTTATGTGGACAACGGCATCACCGTTCCCCACGCCAAGACGAATGTGGTCACCCGGCCCAGCCTGGCCGCCCTGCGTCTGAGCACCCCGGTGCAGTACAACGCCGAGGATGACGGCAAGACCGACCTGCTCTTTGCCATTGCAGCCCCCGAAAACGGCAGCCTGCATGTGGATATGCTGGCCCGCATGATGCAGATGCTGATGAATGAGGACTTTGTGGAAAAGCTGAAGGCCGCCAAGACCCCCGCCGAATTCCTTGCCCTCATCGACGCACAGGAGGAGGCCCAGTTCGGTGAGGAGAGCTTTACCCAGCAGGCCATCCCCCAGAGCGGCTACCGCATTCTGGCCGTGACCGCCTGCCCCAACGGCATTGCCCACACCTACATGGCCGCCGAGGCGCTGGCCAAGGCCGGTGACAAGCTGGGCCTGCCCACCAAGGTGGAGACCAACGGCTCCGATGGTGCCAAGAACGTGCTGACCCGCGCTGAGATCGCAGCCTGTGACGGCATCATCGTGGCTGCAGACAAAAATGTGGAGACCGCCCGCTTTGACGGCAAGCCCGTGCTGTTTGCCCGGGTGGATGACGGCATCCACAAGCCCGAGGAGCTGCTGAAAAAGGTAGCCCACGGTGAAGTTCCCGTGTATCACGCCAAGGGCGGTGCTGCCGCCGCCGAAGAGGAGACCTCCGGCGACAGCTTTGGCCGCAAGGTGTACAAGGATCTGATGAATGGCGTGTCTCACATGCTGCCCTTTGTGGTGGGCGGCGGTATTATGATCGCGCTGGCCTTCCTGCTGGACGACTACACCATCGACCCTCCAACTTCGGCATGAACACTCCCATCGCCGCCTTCTTCAAGACGGTGGGCAGCGCCGCCTTTGGCTACATGCTTCCCATTCTGGCAGGCTTCATCGCCATGTCCATCGCCGACCGTCCTGGCCTGGCCGTGGGCTTTGCGGGCGGCGTGCTGGCCATGAACGGCACCAACTTTGCAGGCCTTGCCAATGGTGAGACCACCGGCATCTCCGGCGGCTTCCTGGCCGCTCTGCTGGCCGGTTTCGTGGCCGGTTATGTGGTCGAGTTCCTGAAAAAGATCACCGAAAAGCTCCCCGCCAGCCTGAACGGCATCCGTCCCATGCTGATCTACCGCTGGGCGGCATCCTCATCATCGGTGCCGTGATGTGCGGCATCAACCGGTCATGGGCATGATCAACACCGCCATGACCAACTGCCTCAACGCCATGGGCGGCACCTCCAAAGTCCTGCTGGGTGCCATCGTTGCCGGTATGATGAGCATTGACATGGGCGGCCCCTTCAACAAGGCAGCCTACGTCTTTGGCACTGCCGCGCTGGCCTCCGGCAACTACGAGGTCATGGCTGCTGTCATGGTGGGCGGCATGGTTCCTCCCATCGCGATCGCCCTCTCCACCACCTTCTGCCCCAGGAAGTGGACCCCTGACGAGCGCCGCAACGGCATCGTGAACTACGTCATGGGCCTGTGCTTCGTCACCGAGGGTGCCATCCCCTACGCCGCCGCCGACCCGCTGCGCGTCCTGCCCAGCTG
>ENA-OQAZ01000678-OQAZ01000678.1-human-gut-metagenome-genome-assembly--contig:-NODE-678-length-18410-cov-1.961440_pt1 | contig 18410 bp, 25 predicted proteins | sample MGYA00242737_ERZ504531 | MGnify/ENA primary metagenome ERZ504531 (study PRJEB26092, sample SAMD00036244) | human gut metagenome | host: Homo sapiens | study: EMG produced TPA metagenomics assembly of... | reverse complement strand
CAGCCGCATCGCGTTCGCCGCACACTCATTTGACTATGAATCCGTACAAGATCGGCAGATGGGCGTCGAAAAACCATTGCGCGCACGCATGGAAGCACGCAATTGGAACTCATCAATTCCAAAGGTCTGATGTTTGAAGACGGTTACCAGCTCGGCCTGGACATCATCGACACAATGAAGCGTAGCGGCCTGGACGCCATTCCAGACGGCATCATCACCGTCTCGGACGCGCTTGCCGCCGGCGTGCTGTCGGCATTCCATGACCATAACGGCCCACGGTTCCAGAAGATGTTTGCGTCATCGGCATGGAGGGGGCACGGTTGGAGACCAAATGCCCCATGTCGCTGACCGTAGTGAACGCGCCCGCTATCGACATGGGGCGCAAGGCCATGGCGCAGATGCTCGACTACATCGACAATCCCGCCGCACACGTGCACAGCACCACGCTTATCGAGCCGACTCTAATCCGACGCGAATCCACACGCGCATAATCGCATGCGGAACACTGTTAGCACAGCCCAACTCGACGCAATACAACGGCAAGGTGGGTCTCCTTACCTGGCGAAACCCACCCTTACTACTATTCTGCAGCGTTTGAAAATTTCAAACCATCAGACTGCGGCACGGGACTTGTCTTGCCAAGTCACCGAATACCGGTGTGGCCGAACCAAGCCAGTCGCGCTGTTCCTCATTGCCCATGGCATCACCTCCTACCGCCATTCATCGTCGAAGCGGCATATCATTCAGGCTCCGCATCCTCACGGAGCAACCTCACGGAATGATAGACTTTTTGCCCCGAGGGCAAGGTCAACACGAACAGTGAAGCCCACGACAAGGAGACAATACGTGGCCGGCGATGATGACGAGCTGCTGACGATTGGCGAAGTGGCCAAATTGGACGGCATCACCGCCAAGGCGTTGCGCTATTACGATGCGCATAACATCTTGAAACCAGCCGCGGTAGACCCGGCTACCGGCTACCGGCTACCGGCTACCGACACTACACCCCCGATCAAATGCTTGACGTCGATGTGATGCGTATCTGCATCGCCGCCGGCGTGCCATTGGATTCGTTGGAGAAATTCCGTTTCGAAGACGGTTCGCTTGATTGGCGAGCGTTACTTGCCGCAGCGCAGTCGCAGGTGGATGAGCGCATTCAGCAATTACGACGATTGCAGACGTCAATCACCGATTATTCCGGGGAATTGGTACGCAAGGCCTTCTCCCCCGAAGATGGGTTGGTGCGTGCCGATTTGCTGCCGACTTGGCTGGTTGCACGACCTTGCCTCTACGGTAATGTTTGCGATATAAAACGATATTTACGCATAATGACGTCGTTGCGTACCTTGATTCGCGATGCGCAGGCACCGCATTTGCTGCGCAGAGGCATACTGTTGGATTTGGTGGAATGCAAGGCGTTCGCTTTTCAACAGTTCGCGCCAACGCAGCGCATGCTTGATATTTTCCATTCCGGCGATCGTTCGCAAGTAACCTACGATTACCACTTTCCCACTGGAACCGTTGTTATCAACCTCCCGGAGGTCCTGCGGAAAGTCGCGTAATCGAGCGTGAATCGTTGGCGCAATGCTTTGAGGATGGCATGGCGTTGGCTGAATCGCTCGACGCTGAGGATTGGCCGCATGTCACCATGACTGAGATTTGGGGCAGTCATGCCCCAAATGGTTCGGCTTGCAGCTCTCCTGAGCAGCTTCACCGAGAAGCGGAACATGAGCAACGCCAGAATCTCACCGCATACGGCCATGCCGAAGAACACCCACATGCTGGTGGAGAAGCCAGCCACATAAGCGTCAGCCTGCTGCATGCCGGCATTCACGTTGGCGGCCGAGAATTCGGAAATCAACGTGGATGCCACAGCCGTGCCGATGGCGCCTGCGAGCTGCTGCATGGTATTCATCACCGCGGAACCGTCGGCGTTCATGGAAGACGGCAACTGGTTCAACGCATGCGTCTGATCGGGCACCAGCACGAATCCGGAAGCGGCCATGAACAGCGCGTATGCCACGCAATGGCTCCTTCGTGCGAGCCGCCAAGCATCATCGCCACATCCATCACCGCCACGCCAACAAAACCGCAGGCGATGAACTTCGGCGGGAAATGCTCTTTCAACGCGCCGCCGATCAGTGGAGCCGACACCGCGCCAATCACAGCGCCCGGCAGCAAAATCAAAGCGGCCGTCATCGACGTATGCCCCAATCCTCGCTGCAGCAGAATCGGCAGCAAGAAGTTCACACCAAGCACACCGCCGGAAGACATGAGCAGAATCACCATGCCGAGCGTGAATCCCGAATATGCAAACGTACGCACTTCCACCAACGGATGAGCCATACGCAACTGCAATACGGCGAACACCGCCAACACCATAATGGCACCGATAAGCACACTCCAGAATCGCCAATCGCCATTCCATTGCGCGAAGAAACTGGCCGCAACAATAATGCCGGCCAAGCCAACAGCCACCAACAGCAGTGATGGCACCGACAGATAGCCCTTCTCACCGTGACGGATGTCAGGCACGGTAGCCGCGCCAAGCACGAACGAAATCACCAGGAACGGAATCATGGCATAGAAAATCCAATGCCAGTTCAGGAATTCCATCACCAATCCGCCGAACACCGGCCCGATGGCCGGAGCCGCGCACGTCACCAAACTCACCAACCCAAGCATCATGCCGCGCTTGTGGAATGGAGCCTTGTCGAGAATGATGTTGGTCAGCAGCGGCAGGGAAACACCCGTGCCGAGCGCCATGATCAGTCGTGCGGCAAGCAGCATCGGAAAGTTCAATGCGAGCGCGCCGACGAGCGTTCCCACGGAAAACAGCGCGATGGCCATAACAAACAACGCTTTGGTCGGGAATTTGCGCACCATGAACGGTGACGTCGGAATGGCCACGGAAAGCAACAGCAGATACCCGGTGGTCAGCCATTGCACCACGTCGGCGGAAATCGCAAACTCTTCCATCAACGCCGAATATGCGATGTTCAGCGAAGTTTCCGACAGAATGCCGAGGAAGGTGAGAATGGCGAGCGTCACCACCACGATGGTGAGTTTGCCTTCGCTCATACACTTGTCGTTGATTGCGCCGCTTTGTACGCCGTTGGTGGCGGAAACCGTGCCGTTTTCGGCATGTTCGATGGGTATGTCTGATGGTGCGTTCCTCTTATCCGTAGACACTCTGCTCCTTCGATAGAAAGGTTGTGTAATAGTTCTTGCTTCGAAATTGTCGACGATATTCGCATGCCGGCGCGGCTACAGTTTGCGCCGGCACACACCACACATTACGTAAGGCAGAACATTATGTAAGGCAGAAATGTTACGTGAAATTGCATGAGCCGCCTACGATCAGCATTTCGTAGGCGGCTCATATCAGTCTGGCGTGTCGATTATCGAGTTCTGCGACACGGTTTATTTTGGTTGCTTATGCGACGGTGAAGGTGGTGCGCTTCAGTCTTCGCGACGGCTGGAGTGACCGATAAGCACTTCGAATTCGCCCGGCTCAACGATTCGGTTAGCTTCAGAATCGACGATGGTGCAATCGGAAACCGGAATATCGAAGGCAACGGTCTCGCTTTCGCCCGGTTCGAGTTCCACACGCTGGAATGCTTTGAGTTCACGATCCGTCCAGCTGTAAGAGGTCACGATGTCGCCGATGTAGAGCTGCACTACTTCCGTGCCCTTGCGATCGCCCGTATTGGTGAGGGTGATTTCGGCATGCACGGTGTCGGTTTCGCCGAATGCGCCGGATTCCGGAACGTTAGTGACCGTCGGTTCGCCGTATTCGAACGTGGTGTAGCTCAGGCCTTCGCCGAATGCGAATGCCGGATCCTGTGTGAGGTCGGCGTAGCGGTTGCCGTGCTGGCCGCGAATCTGGTTGTAGTAGACCGGCAGCTGACCTGCATGGCGTGGAAGGTGATCGGCAGGCGTCCGCTCGGCTCGGTTTCGCCGAGGATGATTTCGGCGATGGCCTGGCCGCCCTTCATGCCCGGGCTTGGAGCCCACAGCAGAGCCGAAGTGCCTTCGGCCGGTGTTTCGTCAACAATCACACCGTTGGTACCGATCACGGATGCCGGCAGCACCTGCGGCTTGGAGCTGACGAGTACCACCACGAACGGCTTGCCGGTTTCGCGAGCCACGTTCGACAGCGCGTCGATCAGTGCATTCTGGCCGCCGAGCAGTTCAAGCGTAGCGGTGGAGCAGCCTTCACCAATGGCTTGAATCACATCACCCACCACAGCCACGATCAGGTCGCTTTGGCGAGCGTTTTCCACGGCTTCATCGAGCAGTGCGCGGTCGAGCTTGGCGGAAACGCCGATCTTCGGGCGAGGCTGGCCATCCGGTAGAACTCGCCTTCCGGATCAGGCACCAAATCCACGATATTGGCACCGCGGGAGTACACGACCTCGCAGCTTCCGGAGAGAGCTGCTTGAAGCCATCAAGCACTGTGGTGATCATCTCGCGCGGGTGGCCGTCAGGCATCCAGTTGATCTGACCGGAGCTGCCCGCCCAGTCGCCCAGCTGAGTTTGCGCATCGTCGGCAAGCGGACCAACGACCGCGATACGCTTCGCGCCAGCCGCATTGAACGGCAGCGAACCATTGTTCTTCAGCAATGCCACGGCTTCGCGAGCCACTTCGAGATTGAGCTGCTGGTGTTCTTCGGAGCCGATCACCGCATTGATGCGTTCCTGATCAGGCAGACGCGGATCTTCGAACAGTCCAAGACGGAACTTTAGTGCGAGAATACGAGCCACGGCGGCATCAATCAACGATTCGTCAAGCAGACCGGTCTTCACGGCTTCGATCGCACCTCGTAGAACTTCGGGGTGGTCATCACCAAGTCGTTGCCGGACTTGACCGCGTCAGCGGCGGCCTGCACATAGTCCGGCTTAACCTTCTGCTCCCATACGGAACGGCCGACGTTGTCCCAATCGGTGATAAGCGTGCCCTGATAGTTCCAAGCGCCACGCAGCCTGTCGGAAAGCAGCCACTTGTTGAAGGTGACCGGCACGCCTTCGATGGATTCGTAGCCAAGCATGAAGGTGCCACAGCCTTCCTTGGCCACGCGTTCGAACGGCGGCAGGAACCAGGATTCCAGCTTGCGGTGGCTCAGATCGGCTTCGGAAGCGTCACGGCCTCCCTGGGTTTCGGAATAGCCCGCGAAATGCTTGGCGCCATGCGAGAATCGCGTCTTTGGCAAGCGGCTCGCCCGCTTGGCACCACCCTGATAGCCTTTGACGATGGACGATGCCATTTCGCCGATCAGGTACGGGTCCTCGCCAAAGGTTTCGCCCACGCGACCCCAACGGGTGTCTCGCGCGATGCACAGCACCGGAGAGAACGTCCAATGCACGCCGGTAGTCGACACTTCCTCGGCGGTGGCACGGCCCGCGGCCTGCACTTTTTCGGAATCCCACGTGGTCGCCATGCCCAATTGTTCCGGGAAAATGGTGGCTCCCGGCCAGAAGGAATAGCCGTGAATGCAGTCGTCACCGATCACCAGCGGAATGCCGAGACGGGTTTTGGTGTTCACCGTTTCCACGGCTTTCGGCAGGTCGGAGGGTGAGGTGTGCAGAATGGAACCAACATGCTTGTTGACGATTAGATCGTCCAAGTCGCCGCTTCGCGCGTCAAGTTGCATCATCTGTCCGACTTTTTCCTCAAGGGTCATACGGCCAAGCAGATCGGCGATGCGTTCCTCAGTGGGAAGTTCCGGATTCTTATAGGCAGATTCGCAGTGTTTTCAATGGTTTCGGTCATGGGATTGCTCACTTTCCTCATTGAAGCGATTTCCTTTAATTACCAATTGGTAGTTTAACACGATGCAGGCACGCACGCAACTCAACATGACCATACCAACACAGAAGGCGAGAAGCCCGTCAGCCCCCTCACCTTCTCACACGAATACATGCAATGCAATCTTAAATAATCAGCGATATGCATCCCATAATGGAGCGGGAAACAGCATGTTTTCCATCTGAGCCCACTCTTTGCACAAATCAACTTCAGGTTCACGCAACCACCATAATTGCACGCCATCCATGATTTCCATGGCCTTACGCACCACCGGACGCATACTCGACTTCCACGAACCCAATTGCGGAGGAATCAGCCAAGGATATCGCGAATAATGCTCCCAAATATCGTCCATACGGGCAGTGAATTCATCATGCAACGGATGATCAGGATTCAACGACTCCGCAGAAAGCACGGTAAACAACTGCACCATCATGCGACGACGCGAATTATGCCGCACCAAATAACGCAAATACGCAGGAAACAGCGGCGCAGTAGGATCACTGCCAGGCATACCGGATGCGAAGAAATCCTCAGGAGTGCCCGTTTCACCGTAATATTCGTTGAACACCATCGCCAGCATATTGTCTTTATTGCCCACATACCGAAGTACACCCTGCTTGGAGATGCCAACACGATCAGCCACATCCTGAATGGAAATACCGTTGAACCCACGCTCGCTGATCAGCTGCACCGCGGCATCCAGCACTTCCTCACGCCGCTCCTGCGGTGATTTTCGGATACGTTTCGGAGTCTCTTCCTCTGCCATGATTCCGAGTCTAATGCACCTTATGTCGATTGCCGTTGATTGACCGACTATGGCATGTCATCGTGAGAGGTATCCGCCCGAATCCATCCATGACGCCATACGCGAGTCAGATCCCACGCCTCAAGATTGCCGCCGTTGCGAGGATCCCGCGGCGGTTTCCCTTCGCCACTACCCGGTTTCGCGGAGCGCGCAAGCTGGTAGCTCCAATAGATCTGTCCCGCCGACACGTCCCATGCCGCGCGTTGCAATCGTGACACTTGGCGGTATGCAGCCGATCGGTTTTGGCTGTGTAGGGCCCACTGATTCTCCACGCACCACTCGCCCACCAGCACGGGAATACGACGAGCCGCCGAACGAATGGCGATACCACTCGCGCCCACCAGCATCCGGTACAGCCATGGCAGTCGCCGCGATCGCAGGTACAGCCGGCGTGCCGGTCCCGAAAACAGCGGATCCTCCATCGCGATGAGATACTGATGGGTGTCGAGCATGACGTTGCGCATGCCAGCACGACGAAACCAACCGCCCCAGCGGAGTAGTCGGAAACCGTCATGGAATACGATCACGGTTTCCGGACGCAGCACGGCGCGCAACCGGGCGTAAGCGTCGCGGTAGAAGCGCTTCAGAAACCGCAGTGAGACATACGTGCTACCGGAAGCCTCATGAGAGTCTTTCGCCGTGTTCGACGTGCTATGGAACACCGACCAGCTCACTGGTTCGTTGAGTACTTCGATGCTGTGCAGGGCCGGTTCGTCGCGGTATCGGCGAGCCAATCGCTCCAGCACGTTCAGCGTGTACTCCACCAAGTCCGTATTCTGCGCCCATTTGCACACACCCGTCAGACCGCCGTTGTCGAAACCATTCTGCGATTCGGGAACGGTATGCAGGTCAATCATAATCTTCAATCCCGTCTCCCGCGCCCAACGGAACGCGCGGTCGAGGTACGTGATGCAGCCCGGATGCCCGGGCCAGTCGCCGAAGATGAAATACGGTATGGGAATGCGTACGAGGTTGATTCCGTGACCGACGATAATACGGAAATCCTCCAGGGTGATGTAGGTTTCGCGGTGCCGGCGCAGTTCCTCGGCGAGATTCCGTTCGGACCAGAGGGATACGTGCGTGCGGTGCATCCAGATTTCATCGTCTTCGGCGCTGCGGGTGAACGGTTTCGGATCCATCCATTTCTCCAGCACCAGCCAGTTGCCGAGGTTCACGCCGTCGATTCGCTCATCGATGCCTAGCACCATGCGTCTCACCGCCCTTACGCTCGGGGGTTGCCCGACTTTTCGTTTCCGTCCATCACAACCCATGGCAAAACCCATTCGGCCCAATGGGCCAAGGAACCGTGCGTCATTCGCAACATTCCTTGGTCCATTGTATGTGCCCCGCGAGCGGCCACACGGCCGCTCGGAATCGGATCACGACCGGATCAGGGTCGTTGAATGATCGTGGTGGCGCCCGGGCGGGATCAGTCGACAGGCTTCGTTTCGTCCGCCTCATAATCGAAGAAATCAAAATCGGCGGTCTTCTCATGCAGCGAAGCATCAGTGACGGCAATACCGACCATAGTGCCGGTGAACTCACCGAACTTGCAGTATTCATCAGAGAACGTGGTGGTATCGAAATCCGGACCGATCTTGGTCCAATTCTCGCCATCATAACCCCATTCGAACCAAGTGCGACGGCCCTCAATGTTCAAACGGAAGTAAATCGGCTTATCTTCCACGGCAACACGAGTGTCAAGCATTTCCGTCTTTTCGCCGTTTTCGAGACGCACGATCGAAATCGCACTGCCACCAAGCGTCTGCGAATAATACTTGCGCAGGAAAATGTTATTCATGTTGTCGTAGTAGATGGTCAAGCCAGCGCTGTGCTGGTAGACTTCCGGCTCGAACTCCATCTTGGTGGTCACCGTGGCATACACGCTCGTCAGCTTGCGAGTAAGCAGGCTCGTACGATTCAGCGAGGCAAGCGATTCTTCACCGCGAACACGCAGCCAGCCCGGGCGTTCCGTAGCATTCGCAAACGTGCTCGGCATCTGACGCGGCGAGTAATACCAGTTGCCCAATTCGCCGCCATCAAAGTCATCAAAGTTCGGAATCTCCGGCATCGGCACATCCGGCAGATTCGGTTCCTCAACCTCAATCTTCGCCAGATTGGAACCGTCAGCCATACGCAGCCAGCCATCAGACGTCCACTGCATCTTCTGGATAGCGGTTTCACGACCAAGCGTGCAACGCAATTCCGGCACAAACGGACGGCTCGTCAAATGCACCAGATAGGTTTCGCCATTCGGCAGGTCAACATACGAGCCATGCCCGGACTTTTGCAGCACGGAATCCGGGTTGAAATAGCGCGGCTTCAGATGATCGTCATCGGCACGCTCGTTCGACTCCTTCGGCTGCGAAGTGACGAGCGGACCATTCGGATCCGGCTCGTACGGACCCACACATTGCGGGAACGCCCCATGGTCACGGAATGGTTGTAGCCAGTACCGCCCTCAGCGCACATAATGTAATACCAGCCATCACGCTTGGTCAGATGCGGAGCCTCAATGCAGCCACGATCAGTAGCGCCACGCCAAATACGCTTCGGATAGCCGACCACATGTTTGGTTTCCGGATCATATTCCACGCAGCAGATCACACCCGGCTTCTCATAGCCTTCGCGGGTCTCCCACTCCAAGCTGACGATGTACTTCTTGCCATCATCGTCATGCAGAATGGACGCATCGAAACCGGAGGAAGTCAAATACACCGGCTCGCTCCACGGGCCTTCAATATTCTTCGACTTAATAAGATAATTATTCACGTCGAAATAGCGTGCATTCATGGAATTCATAACACCATAAATCACGTAGAACATGTCCTCTTCCTCACAATACGTGAGGCAAGGAGCCCAAATGCCTTAGCGCTCGGCAGCTTGGTAAGGTTCGGATTCGTGTCATCGGTAAGCACATGGGTAAGCAGCTCCCAATGCTTCATATCCTTCGAATGGTAGATCGGAATGCCAGGGACCATTCGAATGTGGAAACGGCAACATAATAGTCGTCACCTTTACGGCAAATGGCCGGATCAGGATTGAAGCCTTTAACAATAGGATTCTGCAGCATTATCTCTCCTTTGATTTCTGCTTTTCTTTTTTCGTTTTTTTACTTATTGCGATTTTGCTTTAGTTTATTGCGGCGCCCGCCGCTTACTGCAGTGTTATTTGGTTACTGCAGTGTCCGCCGGAGTCTGCGATGCTCTATTGCTGACACGCTCCAAGGCCGCTCTGGCCAGTCTTTACGGTCTCAACAGAGCATCGCAGACTCCGGCTCGTAACGCTTTTGCGTTACGTTGCGTTGCACTTACGTTGTGTTACGCAAGTTGATGTTTTTAGTGAGTTTTTCCTTTTTTAAAGGATGGGAGGGAGGGGGAACCAGGATTGGGCTATGCAGCGGCCTAGGTCAAGAGTCCCAGCCGATCCAGCCAGGGGTGTTGACCGTGTCGGTGAGCAGCTTGTAGTTCCAGTAGTAGAAGCCGCTGCCGTTGCTCCATGCTTCAAGCTGCGACTTGGCAACGCCTTGGTAGAGCGCACGCTTTTCTTCGGCACTGAGCGTTTCCGCCTGCGCACCTTCCTCGCCGTTGAGCACGCTCTGGCCGCCGTGGGTGTCCACACCACAGCCGACCGAGTTGAACAGGCACCACTCGCCCACAATCACCGGGAAGTATTCGCTCATTTCGGCGACCACCGGAGCGTACGTGTTGCGCACGAAATCGTCGTAGCCTTCCACGGTCTGCGGGCAACCCATCATTTCCGCGGCCATCAAGTACTGGTGGGTGTCGAGGATCACGTTTTTGAACTCTGACGCAAGCTTGCCATCTGCGCCACGCATGAAGTCCTTCCACTGTTCGATATCGAATCCATCATGGAATACCACAGCCTTATCAGTCGGCAAAGCACCCTTGTCGACGTCGCGCAGGCGACGATATGCGGTGATGTAGAAGTTCTTGAGCCAGTCGAATTCAATCGGACCGGTGCCTTCCGCAAGTTCGGCATCGACGGCCTTGTATCGTTCGGTCACGTTCATCATCGGCCAGGACGTGGTGGTGTTCGGCTCGTTGATGATTTCAATGCCCATCAGCGCTTCCCTATTGCCATAACGCTTGGCAAGACGCTCGAGCACACTAAGCACGAATTCAACCTCTTCCGGCAGTTGTGCCCACTTGCACACGCCGGAGATGCCGCCATTGTCGAAACCGTTCTGGCTCATCGGAGCGGTATGCAAATCAATAAGAATCGTCAAACCGTATTTTTCAGCCAGTTGAAAGCCTTATCAAGTTCATCAATACACCCAATGAACGGTGCTCGATCGCCGAAGATGAAATACGGTACCGGAATTCGTACGGAATTCAATCCCCATGATTTGATGGTGGCGAAGTCGCGTTCGTTGATGTATTCGGCGCGATGCGTTTTGATGCGTGCCTCATAGACGGCCGGGTCGAGCTGCGTCGGCAGGTAATATTCGTCGTCGGCGGTAGTGCCATCGAACAATGCCGGTTCATCCACTTTTCCAGAACCAGCCAGTTACCCAGGTTCACGCCCTTGATGTAATTGAGACCCATATGCACTCCTTCGTACGTTTTCACCATAGTTTCTATTACTTAGTAACTACTTAGTTAAATGATAATACATTTTTCTTCTCTGCGCAACTTGTAACGAAAAAGCGTTTGCCCACGGCGACCAGTAACCAATCACCACAGACAAACGCCCTGCAACACAACACCGGCTTGCGAAGGTGGCAGGAAGAGAAGGGAAAATCCACCACCCGGCATTCAACAAACCGTTGCCACAGCCAAGCTGACGCGTTACGCACACATCCGCGTCAGCCAGGCAACTCCCCGTCAGTCCAACACGAATGCGTTAAACAAAAACGGAGCAAGCGTCACCTTGATACCACGATCGACATTGCAAGGATCAGCAAATTCAAAACCCTCGGCATCGTCACAAATCCTTCGGATTCATCAATTTGCAATTGTTCGCTTCCTTACGGAAAACCCCGGACCGATCGAGAAGGGGAAAACGACGGATCCGGGCAATCATTCAAGGAAGGATTACTTACTTGACCTTCTTGATGGCCATAATGAAGAAGCAGCCGATGATGGCCAGGGCGATGGCGGTCGGGAAGGCGAAGTTGTAGCCGAGGGACACCACGATGGTGGACATGATGACCGGGCCACACATCTGACCAAGGGTGGTGCCCATGTTCAGAATACCCAGATCCTTGCCAGCTTCTTCCTTGTTCGGCAGCACGTCGACGAGCAGAGCCTGATCGACTGCGGAGTAAACGGCGTAGCCAAGGCCAGCGATGCCGGCGAACAGGTACATGCCCAAGGTGGACGGAATCAGCCACGGCATGGCGATGCCGATAGCGAAGAGCACGGAAGCTACGACAACCGGGACCTTACGGCGGCCGATGAGATCAGAAACCGGTCCAGAGATAAAGGAGCCGACCAGAGACATGACCATCATGATCATGGAGACGACGGACACGGTGACGGCTGATTCCTTAACGGACTGGCCGATGTAGTTCTGGATGATGTAGAGCTGGTAGACGTTGATCATCTGGTAGCTCATGATCATGCAGAAACGGCCGGCGAAAGCCCTGTAGAAGTCGTGGGCGCCAGCGAACTTCGGCGGACGGAAGGATACGAGGACGTCCTTGAAAGAGCCTCTTCCTTCGGCAGGAAGTCAGCGGAATGTTCCTTCGGCAGAATGATCACCGCAACGATACCGCCGAGGAACATGAGCACGCCTGCAACAGCAAAGCCGACAGTCAGGTTCTCGATGAAGAATGCACCGATCATGGTACCAATCGGGGCACCGATCGTGGAGCCTGCACCATAGAAGGCTGACATAGTGCCACGGATGCCGGACGGCACGCGGTCAGACAGCACGGCGACCAGCGGGGCAATCATGCAGTTGAGGCCGAACATGCAGGCGCAGTAGAAGATGGTGAGCAGCACCGCGTTATGCGTGGTGCCGGTCAGGAACAGGGTGACGCCACCGAGCACCGCACCGAAAACGATCCACGGAGTACGACGACCGAACCTGGAGCGGGAACGATCGGAGAAGTTGCCGAACATCAGGTTAGCAACCAGGGACGCCACTGCGGTGAACGCATTGACGATGCCGACGAGGGCGTCCGGATCGGCGCCTTCGATGGTCTTGTAGTGCATCGGCAGCAGCACGGCGGAGACGATGCCGAGGCCCGACATCCACAGGATGCCGAACGCCAGGAAGCCAGCGCCGAAGCGGATGGTGTTGACCTTGCTCAGCGGCTTGCCGGTTTCAGGAGACAGCGACGGATCCTTGTCCGCGGCTGCGATGTTGGCGTTGTACGCCAACAAACGCTCCTCTTTGCTTGCGATTGCTTCACTCATGAAACCCTCTCCTTCGATTCATGTTTCAGTAGTGTTTTTGTTGTGTGACACGGGCTACCCCGCCCAGTCAATTAACTACCAATCGGTAATTAACATATTTGTTACTGTAAATCATTTCTGCCAAAAGTGCAAGTCAATCGTGTTCGATTTGTTGATTTTGCGAATCCGATACCACGATTCCATGTTTAGTTTTACCCTTAAGCAGAATCTCGGTTTTTATTACCTAGTAACTGCTTAGTTAAAGCGTATTACAATCTCTTTTATCTGTCACTTCTCAGCGTGTTCCAACGTTTCTGCCACACTTCCTCTCCTCCGTACTGTAACTTAGTAAGTACAAGAAAAGGAGAGAGCATGCGCCGCCGAATCGAAGATAAACGCAGGAAACGAATGAGCGCCGAAGATCGCAGAAAAGCGATACTCGAAACCACCGTTTCATTCATCTCCCAATTCGGCTTCTGGGGATTCACCATTCGCGACGTGGCACAAGCTCAGAACATCACCGAAGCAGGCCTCCTTTACTACTTCAAATCCAAAGAACAACTCCTTGAAGAAACCCTCAAATACGCCGACCGCACCAACCAAATCGCCATTGCAGAGCATCTTGGCGTTGAAGGCGTGACCGGCGAAGTTTTGCAAGACGGCATCGCATACCATTGCGCTCTCGGACTCAAGGCCATCTCCACAGGAACCGTGGAAACCAACGCAGACCGACCCGAAATGGTTCGTCTCTACACTCTGCTCGAAAGCGAGGCCCTAAGCAAAGACCATCCGGTGCACAAGTATTTCGAACAGCGCGAAATCAATCTGCTGAAGGAATACACGTTCGCAGCCAAACGAGATGACGTCGCCTATCCGGAACGCACCGCACTGCAGGTGCTATCCGCCATGGAAGGGTTGCAATTGCGGTGGCTCAACGGATCTCAAGATGTCGATTTCGTTGGGGAATGGAAGGCCCTGATCGACCTTCTCATTCCCTAAACGTTCTCTTTGCGGCGATTTCAGCCTGCGATCACCACAACATTCCAGCGGCCGATTGCCAATGGATCACCCTCCTTGACGGCTGTACCCTCCTTCAGTACGACTTCAGCAGTTGCAGCCTCATCAATATTGCCGTCGGTGGCGATGACGACCGGAGCGACCACCACTTCACCTGCAACCGGGCTTGCAACGGTAACTTCGTCGGCGGAATAATTGAGCAGATACGTCACGTTCTCGCCGAGGGCATTCACACCCTGACGAACCGAGATCTGGCCCGCGAGCGCGGTTCCGGCAACGACAACACCAGCATGTTCCACAGCCTCGCGCATAACCGCACGAATGGAATCGGCGTCAAGCAGCGTAGCAATCCACTCGGCATCGCCCTTGCCGAATGCGTGACGGGTGACTGCGGCGTAATCCTTCCAAGCATAGTGGCCGTAGGATGCGAGCACCTCAGTATCAGCGTCGGCGTTCAACAGTTCGATCAGCGACTGAGCATCGGTGGACGCGGTTTCGGCGAGCGCACCTGCGAATTCCACGGAAACGTGGCCATTCGGGCGGGTGAACTGGCTGTAAGTCATGCCGAACACGTCGGTGAGATTGTGCGGAGCGCGGTCGGCCCAAACGGTCACTTCGTCATCGGATACGAAAGAACGCATGGTGGAAACCAAGTGGCCGCCATTTTCAACGAACGTACGCAAGCGATCCGTAGTTTCCTGAGACGTGCAGTAGAGCGCCGGAGTCACGATCATCTCATACTTGGCGAGACGTTCGGCCGGAGCATCGGACGGCACGAAATCGCATTCGACGTTGAGCTCGAACAGCGCGTCGTACACGTTGCGCACCACGTCGTTGTACTTGAGGTTGCCGCCGAACGGGAAGCCCGCTTCGATGAGGAACCAGTCGAGCGCGGTGAGCGACTCGTTGCTGACCATGATGGCCACCTTGTTCTGCTTCTTCAGATGAACGAGACGCTCCCCCACTTCCGGCTTGCCGATTTCGTGTCCGAACACGCCTGCCTCGCGGTAGGTCGGGTTCGGTTCGAGGTCGTGGCTCAGCAGACCCTTCCAGTAGGTTTCGAACGAATTGTGGATGGAATGCCAGTGCCAGTATTCCACCATGTCAGCGCCGGAGGCCAAGTGCGAGTAAGCCTGCAGACGAAGCTGTCCCGGGAACGGAACCCAGCCATGCTGACCCTGCGCTTCGGTTTCGAGCACGAGGAAGTTCTTGCCGTCCTTGGTGGAACGGGTCATATCGCCGCCGAATGCGATTTCCTTACCGGTCAGATCGTCTTCGGTCGGATGGTAGATGTCGACGCCGGTGATGTCCACTGCGGTCGCGGCCTTGAAGTGGTCGACGGCCGCTGCACGCCGAAGGAATAGCCACGCCATTCGAAATCGAAATTGTGGGTGATGAACTGGTCGTCATGAGCGTATTCGCGCACAATATCGGACTGCCACTGCAGGAAGGCACGCACCTGATCGCGACGGAACTTGTCGAATTCGCCGCCGAGGGACTCGTTAATCGTGGCGGTCACATCCGGGAAGTCCTCCCAGGAATTGATGCGGTTCGACCAGTAGTCAAGACCGAAGCGATGGTTCAGCTCGTTCAGATCGCCATCGAACTTCTCATACAGATACTTGATGAATAGGCGCTGCATGTCGTTGGACACGGAATCGTAGTACTTGGTTTCGTTATCGACCTGGTAGCCGATCACTGCCGGATGGTCGGCAACGTGGGAGATCAGCTTGCGGATCACGCGTTCACCGTAGAAACGGTAGGTGGCATTGACGATGTCCATGATCCGGCGTGCGCCATACTTGCCTTCACCGTTCGGGGTGACCGCGAGCACGCTCGGGTCAAGCTTGACGAGCCAGCTCGGCACTGCGTAGGTCGGGGTGCCTACGATGACGTCGATGCCCGCGCGCTGTGCTGCGTCGAGTGCGCGGTCAACGTAAGTGAAGTCGAATACGCCCGGCTGCGGTTCGCAGGTGCTCCACGTGGATTCGGCGATGCGAATGACGTTCAGCCCCGCTTCCTTCATCATCCTCATGTCTTCATCGACGCGGTCGATGCCTTTCATCATGAGGTACTCGTCGTAATATGCGGCACCGAAAAGAATGTGATCTGCCTCGTAACGACTCATGGATCCTCCATCGTCTTCATTGACTTGTTACTAGTTACTACTTGTTGCTACGTCTAAGGTTGTTCTTTTGCGGTATCCCCGAGTTTTTCTCAAGTATCCGTATCTAACAGCCATTAGATATAAGAAATATAAATCTTCCCGATTAAGCTGTCAAGAACTGCAAAATTTCAGGCGTGTCTTACCTAACAACCATTAGATACAGCGTTTCCCCTTGACCAAAACCAACCAAATCACCGCAATCCACACAAAAAGCTATCCCAGCGAGCAAATCTTTCCAGCCACTGGAGCAAGCTTCCCGCAAACACACCTCCAAAAGTCCTGATTCTTCCAGCTAGTGGAGGAATTGAGACACAAAAGGCCATAGAAACACAGCTCGCAAGAAAACTGCACACGGCTTAGCGGTAGCTGTCCCAGACAGGTGAGGGGAAGATCATCTTTTCGAAGGCAAGCCATTCATCGTAGAAATCGATGGGAGGCTTACGCATCCAACGCAGTTGAATGCCGTCCATCGCTTCCAAGCTTTGACGCACCATCGCACGCATATTCTCCCAACCGCCGATTTCAGGCGGCAATTTCCATGTGTACTGGGAATAGTGTTCCCACACGTATTTCGGACGATTCTCGAAATAGTCGTGCAACGGATGATCCTCACTGAACGACTCAGTTTCTAACACCATGTATAGCTGCAGCAAGCTGCGTCGGCTCGCATTGTAACGTACCAAAAAACGCAAGTACGCGGGAAACAGCATGCCTTCCGGATCACTGCCGGGTAGTCCCGACGCAGCGAAATCAGCCGGAGTGCCTCCTGATCGTAATTGTCGGTGACCAGCAGCGACAGCAACCGTTCCTTGTTGCCGATGTAATGCAGCAATCCAGGCTGGCTCATGCCAATCGCATCAGCAATATCTTTCAACGATGTACCGTAATACCCCTTTTCCCCGATAAGACGGCTCGCCGCAGCGACGATTTCCCGCTTACGCTCCTCAGGTGTTTTACGAACACGTTTCTTCCCCTCATTAGCCATATGGACAGTGTACTATCTACTACCCATTAGACAGGCGGAAATCATATCAAACCACAACATTCCCACTCGCCACATAAAAACGGGCCGACCTTCAACAGACCAGCCTGAATTACATTCAAAACCACTTCGAGATCACATTCAGTCAGCCTCGGCCAACCAAAAATATTCGAAAAACAGTTTTACTTCTGGAACACGTCAGGATGCTTCGGATCGCCAGGTTCGTCGGCAAGCACACCTTCGAGTCCTAAGAATTCCTGCCAGAATTCCAGCGAATTGCCATACGGAGCGGCCTGGTGGCCACGCGCCTGCAGGTTCGCCTTCGCCTCAAGCACGTCTTCCTCGCGAATGCCGTCGAAATACGATTCGAGACGCTCACGATTCGTCGGATCATAGAACAGCGATCCGATGATTTCCGTCAACCGTTCCGCACGCGCCACAGGCAGCGAATCCCAATGACGGAATTCAATGAAGTTCTTCAAACGCACATCGTTGAAATGCGTGGAAATCACATGATTGATTTCGTATGCGTTGAGTTCTCGATCAGGATACACGTCGTTCGCGTTCTCATAGAATGCAGGATGATGCAGATCAGTTCCGGGAGTTTCCAACGCTTCCGGAGTGTGCGTCAGATCAGCAAACATCATCGGCGTGCTCAGCACGTCAACCGCATAATCCTCCCAACCGAAGCGAGATCAAACAGTCCCGGAATAACGTTCGTACGCTGGAAATCCAAATAATCCCACATGCGCTGGCGCAGCAGCGGATACGGATTCTCCCGCCCCTCGAAGTACGGGGTGTTACGGAAGAACCATGCAAGAATCGGACCGATCACCGTACCCAAACGCAACTTGGAAATCGCATCCTCTTCCGAAACATAGTCAATGCTGATCTGCGTCGAAGCGGAGCAGCGCATCATGCACGGACCAAACTGGCCGACACGACCCAAATACGCGGTCATCGCCTTGTAACGGTCCTTCGGATTCACAGGAATGTCGGCATAGCCGGACTTCGGCTGGTATCCGTAATTAACCAAGCGGAAGCCAAGCTCGTCAAGCACCGGATCGACTTCGCGGCGGAACGCTCCGTAAATCGTGCGCAGATCCTCCGGCTTATGCAGAATACCCAGCGAACATTCCAGCTGGCCACCCGGCTCAAGCGACACGGAAATACCTTCGCGCCCAAGGCCAACAAGCCTGCCGTTCTCCCAGTATTCCTTGCTTTCGTCGTAATACGGGCGAATGCGGTTCAGCAACGCCTCG
>ENA-OQAZ01000675-OQAZ01000675.1-human-gut-metagenome-genome-assembly--contig:-NODE-675-length-18488-cov-3.811176_pt1 | contig 18488 bp, 33 predicted proteins | sample MGYA00242737_ERZ504531 | MGnify/ENA primary metagenome ERZ504531 (study PRJEB26092, sample SAMD00036244) | human gut metagenome | host: Homo sapiens | study: EMG produced TPA metagenomics assembly of... | reverse complement strand
CGCCGCCAGCTCCCGCCCCGGCACAGCCCGCCGCCGAATGTGAGCAAATTTCCATGTTCTAACCCACACAACCCGCAAGGCCGACGCACAACGCGCCGCCGGTGCAAGCCCGGCCACCCTGCAAGGGTGGGCGCTCATGGGTACACAAAACCGCCCACACAAAACGCAACACAAAACAGGAGGCTTTCACAATGGCAGCAACAGAACGCAAAATCCCCGGCACCTTTGCCCCGGTTCCCGGTGGCTACTCCCAGCAGATCGGCGCAAACACGGCGCTTTTCATCCCGGATTTTTCCGTTTCCCGCTACGACCCCAGCACCGGCGAGGTTTACGGCTACGCCCCCGATTATGACGCATTGGAGGCCGCCAAGACCCCCGCCGTGCAGGCCACCGCCCCCGGCGAGTATTCCTACTGCTACGAAATGCAGCAGGCCCCCACGGGCTGCGACTACGCCGCCGATCTTGCCTACTATGGCAAGCACTACTTTCTGCGCCCCCTGCGCGACGATCTGCCCCGCTCCACGGGCGCGGCATTACCTACGACGCAGAACAGGGCACCTACATGGTCACGCTCCGCGCCTATGACAAAATCAAAGCGCAGTACAAAATCAAGCGCGAAACCTGCCTTGATTGACCCGCAAGGCCGACGCATAACGCGCCGCCGGTGCAAGCCCGGCCACCCTGCAAGGGTGGGCGCTCATGGGTAACAAACACGATCACAAGCCCGGCACAAATTTACAACGCGCACCCATCGCCAACAATGGCCGCCAGCCCGCCGGGGTGCTGGCATAAGTCCAACGGGAGCCGGTACACCTCCCCACAAAACAGATTGTACCCGCCGCCGGGCGGCCCCGGCACGGTTTACGGGCAGCTTATCACCACAAAAACAAGCCCCGCCCGCCCTGCGCAATGGCACAGCCGCCGGCATAAGACCACACGGCAGCCCCCAGCGGCACAACGCCGCGCCGGTCAGTTGTAAAACGGCCCGCCCCATTACCCAAAAACACAAAACGGAGGTACACAAAATGCAATACTACGAAATCAACGAACAAACCGCCCGCCGGGCAAACGATGTTAATTCCATGAGCGACTACCGCCCCGGCAGCGCTACGGAAGAATACCGCGCCGCCGTGGACAAGGCCGCCGCGCTGGTGGAGGAACGCAAGGCCAAGATCAGCCCCTACTATCACGACAAGCTGGACGCCCTGCTTGACCGCTACGCCCGCCGCCTTGCCGACTACTACAACGCCTATTATCGCAACGAATCGGCCTGCCCCTCCATCCTCGTTTGCGGCGGCAGCAACTTCCCGGTACGCAAAAAGCAAAAGCAGAACGCCCGCCGCGAATCTCTTTGGCAGGAGTACAAGGAGATTGACGCCATCCTTGACAAAATCCGCAGCGTGGGCACCGGCGCGGTAGACCTGACCGACCCCCACGCCCGCGAACTGCTCCAAGACCGCTTGCAGCAGGAACAAAACGCCCTTGATTATTGCAAGGCCGCCAATGCCTACTACCGCAAGCACAAAACCCTGCGCGGCTATGCCAGCCTCACCGATCAGCAGGCCGACGCCCTCACCGACCCGGACGCCTTTTCCGTCAAGCTGTACGGCAAACCCTACGGCGATTTTGAACTGTCCAGCCTGCGCGGCAAGATCAAGCGCGTACAAGCCCGCCTTGCCGATCTGGACAAACTGCAAGCCGCCGCCCAGCAGCCCGACAACGCCACGAAATTTGACGGCGGCGAGATCGTGCGCAACGCCGAAGAAAACCGCCTGCAAATCCTGTTCGACGAAATCCCCGACGCAGACACCCGCGACGCTCTCAAATCCAACGGTTTCCGCTGGTCGCCCCGCAACAAAGCATGGCAGCGCCAGCTAACACAAAATGCCGAATACGCCGCCCGCCGGGTGCTTGGCCTGTAAATTGTGCCCCGGATAACAACCCCAAAACAAAAACACCGCACCGCCCCGGTTCACCGCCGGGGCATTGCGTGGTATAATAGACCCAACACAAAACACAAAACGAAAGGGTGCAACGCATGAATCACGAAAACATGACCGTTTATCCGCCTTACCGTCTTGTTGCCCAGTTTGCCGACGGTGCCCGCCTGCTGTTCGACGGCCTGACCGAAGCGCAGGCACAGCAAAGCATGGAGGCGCCCAAGCCCAACACGGGGATATTGCGTGGTATGACGGCGTGACCGATCTGCACTACGAAAACGGCAAGTATTATAAGCTCATACCCCCGCCGCCGGAAGTTACCTTGATTGACCTCACAGAATACACCGGCCCGCTGGATGAAAACGGCCTGCCGCCGTCCTTGACCGGCAACCCGCCCGCCGATCACGAAACAGGCCCCGACGATCACAAATAACCCCGCCCCGGGCACAAAACCGCCCGCCACGATCACAAAACCTGCGCAAACAGCAACACCCCCAGCCAAGGCCACACGGCCCGCCGGGGGTGTTTTCCTGTTGTTTTTTGCCTAAAATCGCTGTATTATAGGCATTGCACAAAACAATTTTGGAGGTTTAGCTATTATGTGGATTTATCGCTCACCAATCGGCATTTTGAAGATCGTGCGCCAGCCTGACGGCACTTTCGGCCTGTGCCATAACGAAACAGTTTGGGAGGCTTGCGACACGCCGCAGGCAGAAGCCGACAATGTTTTTTGTCATGTAACAGGCTGTGACGAATGGGATTCATGCCCCGACGCTGGCCCCTCCGATCTGTCCGAATGGGAATACATTCCCTCGTAACTTTCCGCCAGTTCTGCGGCCATACGCCGCCCATCAATGGTGCTTACCTTGTTCTTGTGCAAAAGCCGGGTAAGCGCCGTTTTTATTTGTTCCTCGGTTTCCAAATGCGGGTACGCCTCCAAAAACGCCTCGCTTTCCAGCAAATCCGCCGCCACGCGCATGACCAAGCGCCGTTTCAGTTCGGGGGTTTTACGCAACCCCTCCAAAAGCCGCTCCTCGCTCATGGTTTCACCGTGGGTCAAAATATCCTCGTTCATATCCTTCCTCATTTCTGCCCGGTTCACCGCCGGGCGTTTTTTCGTTGTTGATGATCTTCCAGTTTTTCCGCAGGGCGGCCAGCGTGGAATACGGGCAAAAGCCTTGCCCTTGCACATCCCGCACACACAAACACCCGCTCCGCCCGGCGCTGATCTCGATTTCATAGTATTTCTTGCTGACAAACCCGCAAGAGGTCTGCCCCACAAACTGCGCCGTCACGATCTGCGCCATGCTTACCCCTCCGCCGATTCCCGCAGCCAGTCCAAGCAGCACTTTATGCAGGTTTTCGCGTCACCGGGGCCGGGGCATTTATCGTCGTCGTGCGGGCACATGATCGCAACCGCCAGCGCCTCGTCGTCCATTTCCCTGATCTTGTCCGCATGGGTAAAAACCACATCCGGGCAATGCTTCTTTCGTGCCTCTTGGCAAGCCTTGCCGCCATAGTCCAGCAGGCAGCCGGGCACCCTGCACCTGTCACACAATTTCACTTTTCATGCCTCCGTTTCAGCCAGCGCCGCAGCGGGCGCACCACAAAACAGTCTGCCGTAATATACGCGATTTTTCGCCAGTTCTGTTGCTCACAAGCTGCCTTGTACTCTCCAACGGCATTTTCAAGCCGCATACCTGTTCAACTTCTGCCACAACACGCCGGCAAGCACCCGGCTTACAAGCCTTTTCACAAAAACGCGCCTCCTTTACCCGGCTACCCGCCGGGCCTTTATGTTTCTATCCAGTAGTCCATCAACGACCACCCGCCTTTGCTGTGTACACGCTTGATTTTCTTGCGGGCGATTTTCTCCGGCACAGTGCTTTTCAGCTTTCCGTATTGATACTCAATCTTTACCTGCGCCTCGTACCACTTTTGCCCGGCCCTTTGGATGTAGAAAAAGCCCAATTCGCACGGGTTTCTTTCCAAAACGGCTTTTACAAGCTCCTGCACCGTCCATTCTCCGCGCAGCTCCACAGCATACGAACAGCAGCAGTCGCCATACGGCCCGCCGGTGCAAACCAGCTTAAAATCCCGCTCCGTTTTCACGCCTCATTCCTCCTATTCGCAAATTGTTTTTCCGGCGGCTTTTCCCGATCAGTGGAAAAGGTTCCGCCCGCCGGGTGAAATCTTTTGACCAAAACACTTTTTCGGCCAGTTTTCCCGCCGCGTTTCCCGCTCCAAAAGAGAGGTTTTTACACGCAAAAAATCCCGCCGGGCAGGGGCGATTTTTACGGGTTTTTCCCGGCGCATATTATGTACGCGCGCGCGTTGCCCGCTCGGTCAACTCGTCTACCATCGGCACATCTTCCAGCACCTCGCCCAGCCGCTCAACGGCTCTGCCGTGCCAATTCCGCGCCGTGCTATCCGGCACACCCAGCTTGCCGGAAATTTTCGTCCAACTGTACCCACGAATCAGCCGCATGATTATGACCGACTTGTACTTACCGTTCACTGCGTCCAGTGCGCCCCGGATGTTGCAGCGTCGCCCTCCAAGACTTCCACCTGAACGCTGATCTCCTGCAGGCGGTTCTTCACGCCGTTTTCGATCACGCGCACAGCCAGCGCCTCGGTGGGGTTGCCGGGTGCCGAACTATGCGGCATACCGTCCATAGCAAGGCCGCCCAAGCCGTTATATTCATCTTCCAGCGCGTCACGCTCCCGTTTAAGCAGCTTGATAGCCTCCGGGATTCCCCCGTAATATTTGACGATATGCTTTACCGTTTCGCTCCGCATACCCAGCACCTCCATTGCCTGTAAGTCAGAACAGCGTCTTGCCGAAAACCGGCTCCGTTGCTCCGCTGGTGTCCACTTCCACCTCGTCGTGAATGATCTGCCCGATCTTCCGCGCCAGCACGGCGTACCCGTAATATTCGCCATCCTTGGTACACTCGCCAAACTGGCGGAAATTGCCCTCGGTTTCGGCCACCACCACGGCCACGCGGTCAGCACCAAAGCCCAGCGCCTTGTGCATGGCCTGCACATAGATTTTCATAACCGTGTCCGCCGCCTCGCGCCGGGCGGCCAGCTGCACGGCCTCCCGCTCCGTCTTGGGGGCAGACAGCGCAGGCAGCAGAAACGGCGGCATGATCTGCTGCACGGCAGCGGCCAGCGCGCCTTGGCCCGCTCCTTGCCGCGCACCTGCTTTTCCAACGCATACTTGGCCGAAATCTCGTTGGCACAGTCCACCACGCGCCGCAAACGCATTTCTCCGACGCCGTATTTGTCATAGATCGCCGCCAAAATGCACATAATCAGCACATTGCCCGTTTCTTCCCGGTGATCGTCCAGCCGTTCCGCCTCTGTCTTGCGGGTACGCAAAAAGCGCCGCTGCGCCTGTATGGCAGCGTTCCGGGCGTAATAACTCGGTGTCGTATGCCGTCTTTTCATCCCAAAGCCTCCTGTTTCTCAATTTCCCGGCCACAAAGCGGGCAAAAATCAATGCACAGCACATTCAGCCCGCCGCCGTCGTGCAGGGTGTCAGTACAAAGGCGCGGGTTGCCGTCCTCGCCCCACTCCACCCAAAACAACATACCGCTGGTGGTTCCATTCGCTGGTGCCGCTCACACAGCGGGCACGGGCGCTTTTCTTGGTTTTTCATGGGTTCACCCCTCCTTTGCCAGCTCTCGCCAGCGTTTCAGGTCGTCTTTGTCCTCTGTGGTGATGATCTCGGTAAATTTCCACCCCGCCGGGCGGCGATCTGTTCTAAGAACACCCGCCGCCGCACAGGGTAGTCACGCTGCATACGCCGGACAAACTTGCTCTTGATCTCCACGATCTCAACGGTGCCGTCGGCATAGGTCAGCCTAAAGTCTGCCGTGTAGCGTATAGGGCGCAGCTTCATGGTGCCGTATTCACCCGCCGGGAACAGCGGGAACGCGGGGTGCTGCTCACACTCCACGATCTCGCCCCGCGCCATCTTTGGCAGCACGGTTCCCGTGTAAAATTCATACTCGCCCCGGCTGTCAAAATCCCGGCCTGCCGCCTTGGCCTGCTTCACCGCCTCGGCCAGCGGGTCAGCGGCGCGGCGTTTCCGGGCGGCAAGCTGCTGTTCACCTGTGCGCGGTAGCGCGGTGGCAGGTCGTCCAACTCCATGTTCATGCTGCGCGTTTCTCTTTCTGTTCTGCCCGCATATCGGCAGCATGGAGTGCATAGACAAGCGGCGTTGCGGCCATAGCGGCGGACAAAACCTTACTGCCGCCCTTTGCCGCGTCGTCATACGCGCCCATGTGCCAGCGGATAGCCAGCGCCTCGGCGTCGGTCAGCAGCATAAAGCGCTGCACCAAAAAGGCAGACTTTTCCCCGTGACCGAACGGGAATTTTTCGCGCACGGTATAGCAGGCACAGTTTCCCACTTGCCGTCGCTGTTCTTCTGATTTCTTGTGCTTTTGGCATAGAAATCTGCCTTGCAAATGTCATGCAGCAGCGCTACAACGGCATAGGTTTCCGCCGTGGGCACACCCGGCACCCGCCCCGCGCCGATCAGCTCATAGTACACATTCAGGCTATGCTCCACCAGCCCGCCGGGGTAGCTGCGTGGTAGTGGGTGCTGGCCGGTGCCTCGAAAAAGTCCGTGCTTTCCAGCCATTCCAGCAGTTCCGCCGCGCCCGGTCTGTGAATCTGTGAGGTGAAAATCTCAATAAAGCGTTCCTTGTTGTCCATAGTCGTTACCTCCCAACTTCTGCAATCCCGTACACGCTGTCAACCTCCTGCTTGGTAATATTCCGGCGTTTCAGCATGGCGGTGATTTCCTGTTTCTGTTCTTGGTAGACATCTTCATACACAAAGAAATAGCGCAGCTCCGGGTTGAACATTGACCGCAGGCTCAAACGCACAACCGTGTGTTCGTCAATCTCCATCGGAACCACATACACGGCAATTTGCCCAGTCTGCCTGTTGACTTCCCGGCAAATCACGATAACCTTTTTCATGTACAGCATAGACCCGTGCCCCTTTCTTACCTGTTCATTCTCGGCGTGACCTTGTGCCCCGGTGTGCCGTGCCAGCACTCCGCCCGGCGCATAATCACGGTGGTGTGCCTCCACCCGGCGTTGCTTACCCTCGTTTCCACCCGGTTCAGAGTGTAGCCGGGGTATTTCCGCTCCCAGTACGCCACATCGTCGATGTACAGGGTGCTTGCCTCGTCCAGCTTCTTGCGGCTCCACTTGGTATCGTTCGGCGGCGGTGTTTTCGGCTTTTCAAGGCCACGGCTCTGCCGCCAGCTCCGGGCGCACCGCTTGTTCTTGCTGATATACCGCACAAGGCTTTCAACGCTGCCGTGGTCAACATCCAAGTATTCACAGCGGGTAAAGCCGATCTGCCGGTCTTGTCTGCCCATAGCTGTTCCAGCACATCGCGGGTCAGGCCGTCGGTGTGCTGTATGATCGCGTGGTGGTGGTGCCGCCCGCAGGCTGTGCCATCCTCCTGCACGGTGCAATACTCTGTGGCGGCAACCCACTTTGGGCGCTGTACGCCGTTCTTGTCGCACCAACGGTATAGGCGCTTTATGTAGTTGGTTAGATCGCGGTCAGCCTTGGCCGTGTCGTCCGGCTCCGGGTGGTGGTCGTCGTCATAGGTGCCCGTCCACGAAAAATCCCCCTTGCCGAAGTTGGCATTGACAAGCTGCACATGGTAGCGCTTGGCCCTGTTGTCGTTGTAGGTCTGCTGTGCAAGGGTGCTGGCCTCCCTGCGCTTGGCACGGCGGCCTGCTTTGTGCTGTTTCTGGGTCACGGGGTATAGATCAACCTCCATGTAGGGGGCAGTGGCGTAACTCTTGCCGCAGATGTGCTTTTGCTCTCTGTAATAGATCGACTTCACAGCTTTTGCCCCTCTCCCAAGGTGGTTACTTCCCATGCGGGGGCTACACCCCCGCACCCCTGTATTATTTTCTTCTTGCTGGAATACCACACTCTGCTCCGCAGGCAAGGGGAAACACCGGGCGGCTCTCTTTCCGTCCTGCTGTTGGTCAGGCAGTGCCCGCCGCCCTCGTTTCCCCCTTGACCCCTTTCCCCGGCTATTTCTGCGTGTGCTTAACTTACTACTGGTATACCAGCCCCAAACCGCCCAAGGCGGTATTTTTTTAGCCCGCCGCAGCGCGGCAAGGCTAAAAAATCAAGCAGCCGGGCGGGGCACAATCCCGCTCCGCGCCCGGCCTGCAAGGCTTATTCTGTTTTTGATTTACCCGTCATAGCAACCACACGGCGCACCGCACAGGCACCCGCCCGGTGCCTCCGGGAAAAGATCGTCAAAGGTCAACTGCGCTTTTTCAAGCTCCTGCGCTTCAATAAATTCGTCGTGGTAGCTTTCCCATGACCACTTGCGGCCAAGCCCTTTAATGCTGGTCAGGCTGTCCGCCGCGTTGTGTTCCATGTCAACCGCCCGCTGAAAAAGCTCCGGGTTGTTCTCCCACAACGCTTGAATTTCTTTCTTTTTCATCGACGGGCAGAAGTAGCAGCTCGACTTGCCCGGCTTTGGCAGCCCCGCCCGCTCGATCACACGCACACATTCGGCTCTATCCCAGCCCCATTCATAAAGCGGGTAGTGCTTTTCATATTTCTTGTCCACCTCGTCAATGGCAGCGGCGTGTTGAATACGGCGGGTTTCGCCTGCGTCATAGCCAATGTACTTGTTGACGCGGCCACCGCTTTTCCAAACTTCCACACACGGCGGATAGTGGTTGCAAAATTTTTCCTGCGTTCCGATTTTGTGTTTCAAGGAACACTTCTTGAATCCATAGGCGATAGAGGGCAGCGTGTGTGATCGCAAACATTCCGCCTCCAAGGTCAGCCGGTTTCCGTCCTTGTCGGTATAAAACACCGGCGTGATCGTTGGCAAACCGTGCTTTTCCAGCCAAGCATTGAACACCCGGATAAATTCATAGGTGTGCGGCTGTTCGCCGCCCGTGTCTGCAAATAGGATAAGATCAACCGGGATTTTATGCAGATACATCCCGATAATCATTGCGGTGCTGTTTGTGCCACCGCCGAAAGAAACAATGTTCATTTTCAGTCCTTCACACTTTCCGGGCGCTCGGTTCTTTCAAACTCAATCACCCATACATCCGGGTTTGCTTTCCAGCCCAGCGTCTGAACGCTGGTCGCCGGTAGTGTGCTATCCCACAGTTTGCGAAACGAGGTCATGTAGCGCCACCACTCATAGGCGTCGCGGTTTTCGCACGACCTTTCCACGCATTCCTCTTGTGCCCATGCACACTTACAGCCGCCCGGCCTGTTTTGTGGCTTTACGCCCTCTTTTTGGAAGTCCGCAACCTCCATGCCTCTAAGCGGCCCGCGCTCGACGCTTTTTACTCGCAGAAAAATTCTCGCAATGTCCTTTCCCATGTGAATTGACGGGTGCCATCGGTCGTCGCCGTCCATTTCCGGGCAAGCGCCGTTCGGCCAGTCTGCCCGGTAGTGCGTTCCAAAGGTGTTAATACACCATGTTTCCCGCACATACAGGATGTCGCCCACCGCAAAGGGCGGTTTCTCGCTCTTGGCAATTCTCCGGGTGCAGGTCTTTTTGCCCGCCAAGATTGCCCGCACCATTTCCGTGTTGAACAGGATAGGCTTTAGGGTTCCGGGTGCATTACTCGCTTTCACTTTCTGCGTCCTCCATCCCGATCTGCTCCGCGCCCTCGTCCTGCTTGTCCGGGTCTGCTGCGTCCAAAGCCTGTTTCTGCTCCCGCATATACTGGCTCACGCAGGCGCTTTCAAACTCGCTCAAATCCTCCAAGAACTGCTTGGTTATGATCTTCAATGGCGCAAACCCGGCCAGCACCTCAAACCCGTCTTTGATAACCACATACGGCGCACCGCCAGCAGTCTTGCGCACAACGGTCTGTATGTAGTCGCTGGTCTTGACCACATCGGCAATCGGTGCAATCAGCGCCGCGTCGTAGAAGATCAGTTCCCCACCATTGCCGTACACAAGGCCAACCAGCCCCATGCCCTTGTAGAACATTTCCAGCGGCACCCGCCGCGCCTCCTGCTCCGTCGGGTCTGTTTCTGTCAGGTTCATGCCAAAGTCCGCCCCGGCGTGTGCGGTGTATTTTTCGTCGAAGAACATCTTCTCCCACGCCTTGCTGTCAATGTCCAACACCGCGCCTGCCTGTTCCTTGCCCTCCATGTAGGGCAACTCCGTGGCGTTGTACAGCGCCAAACGGGTGCCCAGCCAAATACCGCTGTCGTCCGCATGAATTACCACGCAGTAACTTTCGCTCTTGGCTCGTTTCACAAACTTGCTCAACTTCATAGCCCGGCTCCTTTCAGCCCAGCAGGCACAGCGCACACAGCTTGATAATTGCCAGCGGCCCCAGCACGGCGGCGATTGCCCACGCAATGCAGGCAAAAATCACCAGCAGGCCAACCAGCGCAGCGAGAATAGCTTTCAAAACTTCCATAGTGCCCTCATTTCTCCGCCGCGCTATCGCTTGGCGGTCAGTGTTTCAGTGTCCGGCGTTTCAGTGCTTCTTGAAATAAGCGGAACGGCCCCCGACGTTGCCGTAGGCATTAGAGCGCGGGTTGATCAGGCCGGAATTGAACACCCCGGCGCTGCCGCCACCGCTTCCAGCTGCCACCGCGAACCAGGCACCGCGAATCAGTATGTATTCGCCCTCGGTGCTGTCCACATAGCACCCGGCCTTTTCCTCCCCGGCAAACAGGGCCAGTGCCCGCAGCTGCTCACTGTCGCAGTTCATCCGCACATTCCCCCACGCGCAGCCGCAGTAGTCACGGTGAATGCTCGGATAGGTGTTAAAGGTGATCTTGTTATCTTCCACCGCAACATACAGCGGGTGGCCCTCCGCATCCGTGATCGGTTTCCATCCGTCGCCGCACTCGGTCAAATCCGTTTCGGGCAGGGCCGCGTCGTTGTTCTCCGCCGCCCACAGCGCCCCGTCGCGGATTCTCACACCACGGGCAAACTCCCAAATGTTGCCGCAAAGATCATGTACGCCGCTGGCCGTGTGGTCGTGCGTCCAAGTAGCCGGGCCGCTGCCGGTCAGCGTCTTGTAGCTGTCCTCAATGATAATGCCTTGTTCCTTGTCGTCACCGTGCCAGTGGGAGCAATTCGTGTTTCCGTGTGGCAGGGTGCCCAGTTTCAGGCTGGTGTCAGCCAGCAAGCCCCACTCCGCCGCCGTCAGGCAGTGCCAACCCTCGCCCTTGGAGAAACACGCCTGCGCGAAATCCTCCATCGTGATATTCGTGACCGGCTCCTGCAAGGGCAGGCTTTACGGCTTGCCGTTAATCATGGTGTTTTCGTAGACGGAAATATAAATTTCGTCGTACACCTCGCCGCCGATGATGAACGCCGGGTGTACCGCGTCACTGCCGCCGAAAAGCTCCTTGTTGGTCACGCGGCGGAACCTGTGCATGATGGAAGGAATACCGGCGTTGTCGTAGATCGCCACCACATCATGCTCCACGCCCGGCGCGGTCTGCTCCCTGCGGCGCAGCTCCTCGTCGTTGCGCAGGATTTCCCGCTTGATCTCCTCCGGCGCGTCGCTCAAATCCTCGGCACATCCGCAGTTTTCGGCGCAGCGCTCCTCGTCCTGCTGCACATAGCCCAAAAAGGCGGCGGCCTGCCTGCCCACAAACTCGCTCTTGCCCTCGGCGGCCATACTAAGGCCAAAGTAGTTGCACAGAATCTTTGCCATTTTCTTTATCTCCTTTCGCCCACGGTAACATAGGCGGTTTTTCTGCTGTTCAGCTCCAAATCCACCGGCGCTTTGCAGGCAAGGCAGGTGTGCGTCACCCGGTCAGCGGTCAGATTGGTTTTGTAGCTGAAACTATTGCCGCACTTGCAGTGCATAAACAGCGGGCGCAGCTTTTCCAGCGGCGTTTCGTGACCGCACTCGCCGCACTTGTACCCGTATGTTTCATGCTTGGCGCAAAACGCTTGATCGCGCCGCACTCCTCGCACTGCACAATCAAAAAGCCCCTGTACGGCCCTTGATCTGCGTCCGGGTCGGCGCTTTTCCAAGTGTCACGGGCACCGAACATCCGCTCCACGCGGCTGCCGCGCTTGTCCTCCCGATGGGGTACAGCCCGTCGCTCCGTGTTGGCCGGGCCGCTCTCGCCTGTCAGCGGTGCCACCTGCCCGGTGGCCGTGTCCTCCAAGAACACCTTGCCGCCCTGCACATACGCCCGGAACGCGCCGCGCTGGCACATCCGGCGTACATCCGAAATACTGGTACTTTCCATTGTCTTGACCTCCTGTGTTTTATGTTAGATGGAACAGGCTTGTTTGGCTGGTGTAGTCCAAAAAGCGCTGTTCCTCTGCGGCGTAATAGGTCGGGTCAATCTCAAACCCGATAAAATCCACCCCGGCCTCGTAAGCGGCAATTCTGCTGCTCCCGCTCCCCAAGTGTGTATCCAGCACCCGGCACCCCGGCGCGGCGTAGTTCTGAAAAATCCAGTCATATAGCGCCACCGGCTTTTGCGTCGGTGGATTCTCTGCTCGTTCAGCTTTTTGTTGCCCTGCATGATATGCCCCTCGGCAACGCTCTTGCCCTGCAACATACCGTTCCACATGAACCTGAACAGGCGCACGGTGTTGAATAGATCAGTTGCGGCCAGCTCACAGTCCGAAAAGCTGGTGCCTTTCTTGCACTTATCCCACACGATTCTGCCGGGCGCAAACTCATAGTTGAAGTAGTTGCAGCCCCACACAATGTAATGCTTGGCTACCCGGCGCAGCTCGTCAAAGTATGCCCGCCCCGGTATCTCCCACACAGGTGATACCGGGTAGTCGCGGTGCACGCCGATCTTGCTAACCTTGCTGCCGTAATAGCCCCGGCGCTCCGGCCCGCTGAAATACGGCGGGTCAACCACCGCAAGATCAAAGAACCCGTCCGGGAATTGCGCCATGCCTTTCATGCAATCCATGTTGTAGCACTGGTTTAGTTCAAGCATTGATGATCTCCGTTGTAGATAACGACCATCGACGGAAACGGTGCGGGCGGGAATCTGTTCCCGTCCTCGTCCTCAAAGTGCAGCCGCCCACGCAAAAAGCGGATTTCTGCTTTCCCGTATATGTAGTCGTGGAAGTAGGCCGTGTCTGTCCTTGCCGGTATCAGCAGAACCACCGTTGTTCCAGCCTGCGCCTCCTCATAGGCTTTGCGTACCCACGCGCCCAGTGCCCGACCATACGGCGGGTTGCAAAATACGCTGCCCCCCCCCGATATTCCACGGGGCGGTTAGGCCGTCGGTTTCCGGGGTGTAGAAGTTCTTGCGTTTTGCGCTTTTCTCCGTGGCCGCCGCGTCCAAGGTGAAATGAAACTCCGCGTTCAGGGTGTCAAAAAAGCCCTGCGGTGTGCAGTAGTCCATTTTCTTGCTGCTCAAAAGTGCGCTGTTCATCTTCCGTTCCTTTCATGGCGCGGCATTTTCACCGGCACAGCGTCCGGCCCAACCGCCCAAACTTCCACATCGTCGATGATCTCCAACCAGTCACAGCCCCAATACTCCGCCGCGTTCAGCATGGCGGCATAGTTGGAAGTGTGGGGTACGATCACTTCACCAAATCGCGGATGAACCACCCGCGAACAGGTCTTTGCTTTCCAGCGGCTTTCCCGCGCCCGCCGGGCGGCAAGGGTCATGTCCTTATAAGGATTCACGCGCCCACTCCGCTTTGTCGGCCTGCCCGTAAAACCCGTGGGCAAGCCATACGCCGAAAACGAACAGGAACAGCCCGGCCAAGCCGTAACCGATAATCTGCCCGATCTCGCACATACCGCCAGCGCCCAGCAGCATAAGGAAACCCAGCATGGCAAGCACGGCACCGACGCGCTCCTGTAAGCGGGTCAGCTTGCGGGCGCGGGCGGCGGCATTTTTCCGCCGGGCCATTTCCTTTTTGTACTGCTCCGGGGTATAGGCTCTAATGATTTGCCCCGCCGGGCTGGTCTTGATCTCAATGTACCGCACTTCCACTTTTGACTTCCTCCTTTAATGCCGCTCCTGCAACTCCTGCCGCCGGGCGTAGATTTTGCTCTGTGCCAGTTCAGCGCTGTAACCGCCGCGCCCGTTCGCGTCCATCTGCCCGGTGTCGCCTCGCGCCCGCTCGTGGTAAACCGTCGCCAAACTCACACCCAGCTTTGCGGCAATGTCGTTCATGTGCCAACCTTGGAGGTAGAGCTTCTCCATTTCTTGGCGGTCACTGTAACTCAAATGTTTATACTTCATGGTGTCGTCCTCCCTCCTTGCTGTTTTTGGGTAAAAAAAATAAGCGCGGAAGAAGTTTTTCAACTTCTTTCGCACTTATTCTAATATCTCGGCTGTGGGAGGAGATGCACAACCCGGGATGCCTTTTGCCGCCGCCAACGTCCCGGAGCGGTCAAGACCGCTCCCTACGGGCCGGGGTGAACGGGCGGTTCGTAGGGAGGGTCTTGACCCCTCCGTGGCCGTTCCCGCCGCCGCGGGCCTGAACCATACACCGCCCCCACAAACAAAAATCCCCCGCGCATACGCTGCACGGGGGGACCGGAAAATTCCTGCTGATTTACTCCGCCACGGCGGCCTTCAGGGCGTCCACGCGGTCTGTGTTCTCCCACTTCACGCCCAGGTCCTCACGGCCCATGTGGCCGTAGGCGGCCAGCTGGCGGTAGATGGGCTTGCGCAGGTCAAGGTCGCGGATGATGGCGGCGGGCGTCAGGTCAAAGACCTTCTCGACAGCCTGCACGATCTTCTCGTCAGCAACGGTGCCGGTGCCGAAGGTGTCCACCATGATGGAGACGGGCTTTGCCACGCCGATGGCATAGGCCAGCTCGACCTCGCACTTGGTAGCCAGGCCTGCGGCAACCACGTTTTTGGCGACCCAGCGGGCGGCATACGCGGCGGAACGGTCCACCTTGCTGGGGTCCTTGCCGCTGAACGCACCGCCACCGTGGCGGGCATAGCCGCCGTAGGTGTCCACGATGATCTTGCGGCCCGTCAGGCCGGAGTCGCCCTGCGGGCCGCCCACAACAAAGCGGCCCGTGGGGTTGATGTAGTACTTCGTGTTCTCGTCCAGCAGCTCGGCGGGAATGACCTTCTCAATGACCTCGCGGCGGATGTCCTCATGCAGCTGCTCTTGGCTGATGTCGGGGCTGTGCTGGCTGGAAATGACCACCGCGTCGATGCGCACGGGCTTGCCGTCGTTGTACTCGACGGTGACCTGGCTCTTGCCGTCCGGGCGCAGGTAATCCAGCGTGCCGTTCTTGCGCACCTCGGTCAGGCGCTTGGCCAGCTTGTGGGCCAGGCTGATGGGCAGCGGCATCAGCTCGGGCGTCTCGTTGCAGGCGTAGCCGAACATCATGCCCTGGTCGCCCGCACCGGCCACGTCGTCGTTGGTGCCCAGCGCAATGTCGGGGCTCTGACCGTCGATGTTGGTGATGACGCCGCAGGTGTCGCAGTCAAAGCCGTACTTGGCGCGGTCATAGCCGATGGAGCGGATGACCTCACGCGCCGTGCCGGGGATGTCCACGTAGCAGCTGGTCGTGATCTCGCCCATGATGTGGACGAGGCCGGTGGAGCAGGTCGTCTCGCAGGCAACGCGGGCACCGGGGTCCTGCGCCAGGATGGCGTCAAGGATGGCGTCGGAGATCTGGTCGCAGATTTTGTCGGGATGCCCCTCGGTGACGGATTCGGACGTGAAAAGAACTTTGGACATTGGGGAAAGCCTCCTATAAAATATTCGGCAGAAACGCAACCGTGGAAACAAAAAGCGCGCAGCCGGAAAGACTGCGCGCGGTAACGCTTATCTTTCGGTTTCCCGCAGGACTTGGCACCTTGCGCATACACGCAGGTTGTCGGGCTTCATCGGGCCTGTTCCCTCAGCCGCTCTTGATAAGTTGCTATTCTGTTGTTGTGAAGTCAGTGTACCACAGGTTTTTGGCAAAGTCAACGATATTTCGTTGTGCAGTTCAGACGTTTTGCACAAAAGTGGGTCAGATGCGGCAGCGTGTGTGGTTTTGGATGAGAGCCTTCCCCATCGGGGGAAGGTGGCCGAGGCCCCGCCTGAGGCCGGATGAGGGTGAGCTTGCCGTGATTGCCCGTAAAAGGGTTGCTGCGCAAACCCGGCCCTCATCAGTCACCTTCGGTGACAGCTTCCCCCTGCGCGGGGGAAGCCTTTCTTACTTTCTCCCGTGCAGCACGCCGGACAGCGGCTTGTAAATCAGGAAGCAGAGCGCCGCGTCCAGCAGACCTTTAAACAAGGTAAACGGGAAGTTGAAGGTGATCAGGCAGGTCAGCAGGCCGTCCACGCTGGGGTTGATGGCCTGGTACATACCGATGATGGCCTCGAGCGGCAGATGATACAAAACCACATAGGCTGGGTAGACGATGAAGTAGTTGTACGGCACGGACACAACGGCCATGATCAGTGCGCCCAGTCCTGCGCCGATGAGTGCGCTGCGGCGGGTCTTGCTGCGCTTGTACACAAAGCCGGCGACGCCCACAAACAACGCACCCATGACAAAATTGAACAGTTCACCCACCGCAGCAGTGCTGGTGCTGGGCAGCTTGATGAGGTTTTTGATCAGGCACACGGCGATGCCGGACACCGGCCCGTAGGCGTAGGCAGCCAGCAGCGCGGGCAGCTCGGACACGTCCAGCTTGACGAAGGACGGCATGATGGGGATCGGAAACTCCATGTACATAAGTACGGCGGCGACAGCGCCGAGCATGGCGGTGCCGGTGAGCTTGCGGATGTTGGTAGTCTTGTTTTGCATAAGAAGATGCCTCCCGTAAAAATTTGTGAAAGTCAGCTCACGAACCCGGGAGGCCCTGCCCTGCCCTTGCGAAAGCAAAACGCCCTGCCGCAAAATATACGACAGGGCGCAAAAAAAGCAAAGCAAACAGCTTTCCGTTTCTTTCATCCGGACTTTAACCGTCGGCCCCGGAATCACACCGGGTCAGCAGCCGCATTTGCAGCTGGTCGCGGGCTTGCGGGCCATGCCGCTCACCGCCGGTGGGGAATCACACCCCGCCCTGAAACAGACTTTCCGGGAAGTATTATAGCATAGATTTTACAAAATGCAAGGGGGTGTGGTATAATTAAGGAAATTCTTGCCCACCACCTTCTTGCCTCCCTCCGCGAGGGAGGTGGCCCCGCAGGGCCGGAGGGAGAGAACCTTGCGGCTATCCGAAATATTTTGGGCCACGTCAGGTTCTCTCCCCCACCGCCTGCGGGCGGAGCCCCCTCCCAGAGGGGGCCAAGGAATTACCACAACCATAAACTGAGGTACCCACCATGGAAGAACTCACCCACGATTTTCTCTCGTTTCTGCCCGCGGCGCTGCTGGCGCTGGCGGCTGCCGGTGCACCCGAGGTGTACAAGCTCGCCGCCCGGCGTTTTCTGGACCGCGCAAAAAGTCACATGGCATCGTGGCTTTGCATCTTGTTGGACAGTTTCCTTACGCCGGTGGCGGGCCTTTTTCGGGTACTGCTGGGCGCGGCTGCCGTCAAGTCGCTGCCGTTTGAGCTGGTGCGCGACGCCGTTTTTTTGCAATACCTGAATCTGGCTGCCGACCTGCTGGTCATCTTCTATATCGCGCTCGGCTGCTGGCGTGTGGCCCCGGTCACCCGGCTTTTGCTGCGCAGCGCCCAGAACCATCTGGATTTAGAAACAAATCAGACGATGGGACACTTTTTTGAGAACATCTTTCATGCGCTGGTCGGCCTGTTTGCAGGCATCGCCATGCTGGACCGCCTCGGCGTGCCGGTCTCCGGCCTGCTGACCGGCGCGGGTGTCGCCGGACTGGCGGTCTCGCTGGCCGCGCAGTCCACACTGAACAACCTGATTGCGGGCATCACGCTGGTGTTGGAGCGGCCATTCGGCATCGGGGATTACATCGTGCTGGGCGACTGCGAGGGCACCGTTGAGGACATTTCCTTCCGCTCAACCCGCATCCGCAGCCCGGATAATGTCGCTATCACGATAGAAAATTCCAAAATCACAGCGGAGTACATCCAAAACTATGACCGCCGCCAGAGCCGCCTGTGGAAGTTTACGATTGGTCTGACCTACGACACCCCGCGCGAAAAAATCGAACAGCTGACCGCCGATCTGACCGCCATGCTGCAAGCCCAGCCCGACGTGCAGCCCGACGGCGTGACCATTGCGCTGGATAAATTCAACGATTACAGCATTGATCTGGCGTGCCGGGTGTACATCACCAAGGTCAATCTGCGGGATTTCATGCAGGTAAAAAACACGCTGAATCTACAAATTTTGGATTTGATGAAGGAGGAAGGCTGCGAGTTTGCCTTCCCGACGACGACGGTGGATTTGCCCGAGAGGAAGTGATGCTGTGAGCGGCAATGACCGCAAAGGCTTCCCCATCGGGGGAAGCTGTCGCCGCAGGCGACTGATGAGGCTGAGTTCCCGTGACTGCCCGTATGTGGGGAATCGCGCGGACTTTCCCCTCATCCGACCTCGGGCGGGGCCTCGGCCACCTCCCCCCCCCCAAAGGAGAAGGCATTTAACACACAAAAATGCCCCGCTCGGCCAACC
>ENA-OQAZ01000674-OQAZ01000674.1-human-gut-metagenome-genome-assembly--contig:-NODE-674-length-18510-cov-2.611489_pt1 | contig 18510 bp, 28 predicted proteins | sample MGYA00242737_ERZ504531 | MGnify/ENA primary metagenome ERZ504531 (study PRJEB26092, sample SAMD00036244) | human gut metagenome | host: Homo sapiens | study: EMG produced TPA metagenomics assembly of... | reverse complement strand
TTCAGGTCTGGTTCCAGCTTCAACGCAAGTATCCTGACATCAAGGTCACTGTGAGTATCTGGACTACACCAACGGCGACGATCAGGTGAACACCGCCATCGAGGGCGGCAGGCGCACCTGATCTGATCATGGAAGGTCCCGAGCGTCTGGTTGCAAACTGGGGCGCAAAGGCGTTATGGCTCCGCTGAACGACCTGTGGACCGACGATGCCAAGAAGGACATCTACGAGTCCGTTGAGTCCGCCTGCAAGGACACTGCCGGCAACTACTACGAGTATCCCCTGTGCATGACCGCACACTGCATGGCCGTGAACATGACCAAGGTCAAGGAAGTGGGCGCTGACCAGTACATTGATATTGACAAGCATACCTGGAGCACCGACGGCTTCCTGAAGACCGTTGACGCCCTGTACAACGGCGGTTACGAGAACGTTGCAGCCATCTACTGCGCAGGTCAGGGCGGCGACCAGGCACCCGCGCCATCATCAACAACATGTACGGCGGCACCTTTACCGATGCAGCCCACACCAAGTACACCGCCGACTCCGCCGAGAACATCAAGGCGATCCAGACCCTGCACGACACCAAGGGCATCAACTTTGACGCTTCCATCGCAGGCGGCGACGAGATCACTCTGTTCCGCAACGGCACCCTGCAGATGGCATTCTGCTGGAACATTGCACAGCAGGCCAACAGCGACAACAACGCCGCCGGTCTAACCAACGATGGCGACGAGATCTTCCCCATGGCCTTCCCCACCGACAGCGGCGACCCGAAGCTGTGCGGCGGCATCTGGGGCTTCGGCATCTTTGATAACGGCGACGAGACCAAGATCGAAGCAGCCAGGACCTTCATCGACTTCATCGCGGCCGACCCCGATCAGGTCAAGGACAGCGTGCTGGCTTCCACCTACTTCCCGGTCCGTACCAGCGTGGGCGACATCTACGCCGACAACGAGATCATGAGCGAGTACAGCAAGTTCATGGCTTATCTGGGCGACTACTACCAGATCACTCCGGGCTGGGCAACCGCACGCACCGAGTGGTGGAACATGCTGCAGCGCGTCGGCTCCGGTGAGGATGTCGAGACTGCGTCAAGACCTTTGTGGACAACGCAAACGCTGCCGCACAGGCATAAGCCCATCCACTCTGCCGGGGGCAGATAATTATTGACGCTTCGCCCCTTCCTCGAAGATCCCGACGAGGGAGGGGCTTTATTTGTAAAAAAAAATCATAACCGAAAGGAACGGTGATTCTCTTGGCTGCAAAAACGGCGATCAAAGAGCTAAGCGCAGCAGTGCGCTGGTACGGCGCGAGACCTTCGCTTCCTATTGCTTCCTGCTGCCCAGCCTGATCTTCTTCCTGGGCTTCGTCATTTACCCCATGGTGCTGTGCGTGGTGACCAGCTTCTTCGATTCCACCATGAACCGTGCCGATATCTTTGTGGGCCTTGCAAACTATAAGGAACTGTTCACAGACCCCATCTTTCTGGGTGCCTTAAAGAACACCTTCATCATCGTGGTGGTGTCTGTGCCCGTCACCTGCGCCTTCTCGCTGTGGGTCTCCTCTGCCATCGTAGACCTGCCCGAGTGGGCTACCAGCCTTTTCCGTTGCGTGTTCTACCTGCCCGTGGTCACCGGCTCCGTGGCTGTTACCGTGGTGTGGAAGTGGATGTACAACAACTACTACGGCATCTTCAACTATCTGGGCAAGACTCTGGGCCTCATTGACAAGAACATCAACTGGCTGGGCGATGAGCGCTTTGCTCTGGGCTGCATCATCCTGATCCTGCTCACCACCTCTGTGGGCCAGCCCATCGTGCTGTACGTTTCCGCTCTGGGCAATGTGGACCAGTCCATCGTGGAAGCCGCAGAAGTGATGGTGCCACCGATTTCCAGTGTTTCTGGAAGATCAAGTGGCCCGCCATCATGCCCACCACCCTGTACATTCTGGTCATTACCACCATCAACTCCTTCCAGTGCTTTGCGCTGATCCAGCTGCTGACTTCCGGCGGCCCCAACCACAGCACCGATACCATCATGTACTACATCTACTACACCGCCTTCAAGCTGTACCGCTACGGCTACGGCAACGCAATGGGTGTTGTGCTGGCAGTCATCATCGCCATTCTGTCGGCTGTTCAGTTCAAGCTGGGCAACCAGGATAATTAAAGGAGGTGCCGGACAATGAGTGCAAATGCCGCTGCAAAAAAGCAAAAACCGTTGAAGCGTCACCCCAGCAAGCTCAAGAGAATGAGCGCCTACATGATCCTGACGCTGATCCTCATCAGCATCGTCGCGGTGCTGTTCGCCTTCCCTCTGTACTGGATCATCACCGGTTCCTTCAAGACCGGTGCCGCCATCAACGCCACCACCCCCGAATGGTGGCCCAGCCAGTGGGTGCTGACAAACTATCAGAAGCTGTTTTCCGGCAAGAGCGCCCCGCTGTGGCAGCTGGCTGTGCCCTTTGGCTCCAAGTTCAGCGCTAACGGCGAGCCCATCTACTTCTCGGTAGGCCCCACCGCTCCCGCTGCCATCCGCTGGATGATCAACACCGTGTTCATGGCCGTCATGTCCATGATCCTCACCTGCATCACAGCCGCCATGGCCGGCTATGCACTGGCAAAAAAGCGCTTTGTAGGCCGCAAGCTGCTGTTCACCCTCATCGTGTGTGCAATGGCTCTGCCCAAGCAGGTCATCCTGATCCCCCTGCTGCGCGAAATGAGCAGCCTGAACCTGTACAATACCATCTGGGCCGTCATCTTCCCCATCGTGGGCTGGCCCTTTGGTGTGTTCCTGATGAAGCAGTTCAGTGAGGGCATCCCCACTGAGATGCTGGAAGCGGCCCGCATCGACGGTGCAAGCGAGGCCAAGACCTTCATCGACATCGTGCTGCCCATGGTCAAGCCGGGCATCGGCGCACTGGCCATTTTTACCTTCATCAACAGCTGGAACGACTACTTCATGCAGTTGATCATGCTGTCCAGCACCAGCAACCTGACCATCTCGCTGGGCATTGCAAAGCTGCAGGCTGAGAACAGCACCGACTTTGGCTGATCATGGCAGGTGCCGCACTGGCTGCTGTGCCTATCATCATCATCTTCCTCATTTTCCAGAAGTACTTTACCAAGGGCATCGCTATGGGTGCTGTTAAGGGCTAAAATCCGACTGCCGCCTGCGGGCAAAGACTTCCCCCGGCCGGGGGAAGATGTCGCGCAGCGACAAAAAGGGGCATGCAGGGAGGGATTTTTGGCGCAGCGGTCTGCAAGACGCAAGGCCCGCCCAAGGGCCGAAGCGGATGCAGGGCACCGCAAGAGGCGCTGATGCCGCTGCCCGGAACAGAAAGCGTACGAGCTTGATGCAAAACCATTTCATCTGTATTTATTACTATTTTTAAAGAAGGGTTTGGAACATGAAAGATATCAAAAAATATCAGGGTGTCATCCCCGCCTTTTACGCCTGCTACGACGCAGAGGGCAATATTTCTACCGAGGGCGTCAAGGCCCTTACCCGCCATCTGATCGCCAAAGGCGTCAAGGGCGTGTATGTAGGCGGTTCCTCCGGCGAGTGCATCTACCAGCACGTGGATGAGCGCAAGGCCGTTCTGGAAGCCGTGATGAGCGAAGCCAAGGGCAAGCTGACCGTCATTGCGCATGTCGCTGCAACAATACCGCCGACAGCGTGGAGCTGGCCCGCCATGCCGAGAGCGTGGGTGTGGATGCCATTGCATCCATTCCTCCCATCTACTTCCACCTGCCGGAGTACGCCATTGCAAAGTACTGGAACGATATGTCCGCTGCTGCTCCCAACACCGAGTTCGTCATCTACAACATCCCGCAGCTGGCAGGCACCGGCCTGACCATGAGCCTGCTGAAGGAAATGCTCAAGAACCCCAATGTAGTGGCTGTGAAGAACAGTTCCATGCCCACGCAGGACATCCAGATGTTCAAGGATGCCGGTATCGCCGCCCGCGGCGAGGGGAACTTTGTGGTGTTCAACGGCCCGATGAGCAGTTTGTTTCCGGCCGCGTCATCGGCGCAGACGGCGGCATCGGCGGCACCTACGCGTCATGCCGGAGCTGTATCTGGCCATGAACGACCACATCAACAAGGGCGAGATCAAGCAGGCTCAGGAGATCCAGTACGAGGCCGACCGCATCATCTACAAAATGTGCGAAGCCCACGGCAACCTGTACGCCGTGCAGAAGGAAATCCTGCGCCGGATGTACGGTCTGGAGCTGGGCGGCGTGCGTGAGCCGATGCCCGGCCTGATCCCGGAAGATGAAGCCATCGTGCCGAAGCACAGGCCATGATCGAAGCTGCCATCGCAAAACTGTAAAATTGAAGCAGCGCCCCTCTCCGTCTCTTTTCAGAGGGGAGAGCGGGCGCTTGTTTTTGGAGGGACGTTTTATGATCTGTGATACCCTGCAGCACCTGACGCGCTACAAGGGCCTTTGCAAAAATCTCGACACGGCCATTGATTACCTGCTGACCCACGACCCTGCCAGCCTGCCTCTGGGCCGCACCGAGGTGGATGGCGAGGAGGTATTCATCAACACGATGGATGCCACGCTCCATTCGGACGATGGCTACCACCCGGAATATCACAAAAAGTACGCCGACCTGCAGCTCGACATCACCGGCAGCGAGGGCTGGGGCTTTACCACAAATCCCGGCAGGGAGATCGGCGATTTTACCGGCGACTGCGGTTTTCAGGACAGCGCCAGTGTCGTGACCGGCACACTGGGCGAAGGACGCTTTGTGCTGTTCTTCCCCACGGAGCTGCACAAACCCGGCCTTGTACAGCACGGCTGTGTGGGCGTGCGCAAGGCTGTTGTAAAGATTCGGATGGAGGATTGAACGATGGATAAGGAAAAGCTGTTTGCTCAGATCAAAGGCGGTCTGATCGTCTCCTGTCAGGCACTGGAGACGGAGCCCCTGTACACGAAAGAAGGCGGCGTGATGCCGCTGATGGCAAAAGCCGCCGCCATGAGCGGTGCTGTGGGCATCCGTGCCAACACCGTGCGCGACATTACCCAGATCAAGCAGGTGGTGGATCTGCCGGTCATCGGCATCATCAAAAAGGACTACCCCGGCACGCCCATGTACATCACCGTTACCATGAAGGAAGTGGACGAGCTGGTGGAGTGCGGCGTGGACATCCTTGCCGTGCAGGGCACCGGTGCCCTGCGCCCGGACGGCTCCACCTCCGCCCAGTTCATCCGCGCCATCAAGGCAAAGTACCCCGACCAGCTGGTCATGGCCGACTGCGACAACTTTGAGAACGCCATGGCTGCGCCGAAGCCGGTGCCGACTTTGTGGGCACCACCATGCGCGGCTACACCCCGGAGACAAAAGGCATTGACGATATCGACTTTGATTTTGTCCATAAGCTGGCCGCAGAGTGCCCGGCAAAGGTCATTGCCGAGGGCCACATCCACTACCCGGAGCAGGCGGTCAAGGCGCTGGAAGCCGGTGCATTCGCACTGGTGGTGGGCGGTGCCATCACCCGCCCGGCAGAGATCACGGCCCGCTTTACCGGTGCCATCAACGCCGCAAAAAAGTAAAATGGAGTGTGCCGGATGAAACAGTATTTTGGCATTGATATCGGCGGCACTGCCGTCAAGCTGGGCATCGTGGACGAGACCGGCAGGGTGCTGCTCAAGGGCGAAGAGAGCGTCAGCTTTGACGGCTACCAGACGCCTGTTCTCACCACCGTGCGCAGGGCCGCAAAGGAGTTTTTGACCACAAATTCCATCCCGGTGGAAAGCCTTGCGGGCATCGGCGTTTCGGCCACCGGTCAGATCGACAGCCGCAAGGGCATCGTGGCCGGTACCTGCGGCAACTTTCCCAATTACATCGGCAGCCCTATCAAGCTGCGCTGGAAAAGGACTTCGGCCTGCCCGTCACAGTGGCCAACGACGCCAACTGCATGACACTGGGTGAAGTGTGGGTCGGCGCTGCACAGGGCTATACGGACGTGATCGGTGTGACCCTTGGCACCGGCGTGGGCGGCGGCATCCTGACCGGAGGCCATTTGTTAGAGGGTGCACGGGGCCTTGGCGGTGAGCTGGGTCACTACCGCACCCACGCGCTGGACGGTGTGGACTGTACCTGCGGCGCAAAGGGCTGCTGGGAACGCTACGCTGCCACCACCGCGCTGGTGCGCGCCGCACAGGAAAAGAACCCCGATTGGAAGGATGGCCGCGCCATCTTTGCCGCAGCCGAAGCAGGCAACGAGACAGTTCTTGCCCTGCTGGACCACTGGACGGACGAGATCGCACAGGGCCTTGCAGGCATGGTGCACATCTTCAACCCGCAGCTCATTCTGATCGGCGGCGGCGTGAGCGCGCAGCAGAAACTGCTGATCGAACCCATTGCCGCAAAGGTGAAAGCATCGGTCATGCCCGCCTTTGCAGAGGGGCTGGAAGTACGTGCCGCTCAGCTGCACAACGATGCCGGTATGGTGGGCGCAGTGTACTACTTCCGGCAGACCATGGAAAAGGAGTAATCATATATGAAAACACATATCCTCTGTCTGGGCGATTCCAACACCCACGGCTACTGTGCCGACCCGAACGACTGCGCCGACCACGGCATCCGCTTCAATGAAGAGGAGCGCTGGACCTGCCGCCTGCAGAAGGCGCTGGGCGACGAATACCTTGTGACCGAAGAGGGTCTTTCCGGCCGCACCACCGTATTTGTGGACCCCATCCACGAATCTATGGATGCCCTCAGCGTTATCTATGCCCTGCTCAAGAGCCACGAGGTCATCGACCTGCTCATCATCATGCTGGGCACGAATGATGTGAAGGAGCGCTTTGGTGCCAACGCCGCCTGCATCGCTGCGGGCATGGAGCGGCTGATTCTCAAAGCCAAGAGCGTGGACTGCTGGGGCACCAAGCAGCCCAACATTCTGGTGGTGGCACCTCCTCCCATCGGTGCAGGCTTCCACGACGCTGTGATGGGCGATGGCTGTGTGGAAAAATCTGCCGGTGTAGCCGGGCAGCTCCGCATCATCTGCGAGCGGCAGGGCGTGCACTTCCTGGACGCAAAGGACTGCGAGTTCAACAAGGTGGACTTCATGCACCTGACCCGCAAGGGCCACGCACAGCTGGCGGAGCTGCTGGCAAAAGAAGTGCCGGGCCTGATCTGAGCAGAGCACGATTTTAAAAGCTCCGCTCTGAGCATCTTTAGCGGAATTATTATTTTTATTGGGTTCTCAAAAAGCCTGCGGGCTTTTTGAGAACTTTTTTTTCACGAAATAGGGTCATAACCACAAACGGCATCAAACTCACAAGCAGCCTATATTTTATTTTTAATTTCCGTTTTGTTCATCTTGTAAAACATAGCAGAATCGGCTATACTTTCCGCAGAAAGAACCATTGAAAGGAACTGTGCCATGCCTGAACTTTTAAAAGCGCCTGTCACCCCTGCTCAGCAGGCAAGAGATGCCCTTCTCGGTGCTCTCGTGGGGCTTGCCCGGGCCACCACCAGCGAACCCAAAACGGACGACACCGACGAGGTGCTGAACGCCGGTCTGCGCCTTGCCGCGCAGCCGGATGCACCGGAGGAAAGGCTGCAGCGGATGCTTGCCATCGTCCAGACTGAAAAGCACCGCGTTGCCCCGGCTGCGCCACCTGTGCCATGCCCTGCGGCAACACGAACGATTACGATTTTGTCCGCCTGTGGCTGCGCCCGAGAGTATCCGCACCCTCAAGCTGCAAATGCTTTCTGCCGCGTTTGCGCTGGCCCAAAAGCGCCCGCAGGGTCAGGCGCAGGCCGCCGTTTATCAGCTGCTGTTCACCCTTGCCGAGGACTGGGACGAGGAGCTTCTTGCCCCTGTTGTGCAACGCGCCAGGGAGCTTTGCCGGGAGTAAATCCGGGCCGGAAAGCCGCCGCTTTTACCCGCCGGGTTTGTAGCGGGAGCGTTCCCGGCGCAAACCAGAAAGGTCCGCCTTTTTTGCGTGTTTTTGTGGCAGTTCCGTAATACTGTTGCATCAAAATGCATTCCAGTGAGTTTCACACCCGATTTCCTGCCTTTTTCCGAAAGTTTTTTGACAAAAGACTTTACAAACCATTTCTAAAAACTTATTATATAAGTAATATATTTCATGGAGCCAATGCTGTGCAGCCCCCTGTGCAGCATCCAAATACGATCAAGGAGGGGTTTATCTATGCCCGAAAAGAAAAAGACCGCAGCGGCTGCTCCTGCTGTGGAAGCTCCTGCCGCTGAGGCCAAGGAGTCTAAGACCCGTAAATCTGCCAAGCCCCTGCACGCCGCGGCCGTCCCCCGCTTGCACCGGAGCTGTATGTGGAGTTCAGCGGCAAGCAGTATAACGTGACCGATATCATCGACCGTGCCAAGGCCGATTACCGCGCTACCCACAAGGTTGGCGTGCAGTCCTGCAAGGTATACGTCAAGCCCGAGGAAGACGCTGCCTATTACGTGATCAACAAAGTCTCCGGCAAGCTGGAGCTGTAACTTTTCCTGTATTCTTTTCTCCTGCTGCAAAGCACTCCGCACCTGTTTTGCGGCAGGTTGTCCGTTCCCACACAAGGCTCCATTTTAAACCGTAAAAAAGCTGCCCTGCATCCAAAATGCAAGGCAGCTTTTCATTTTACATCAAACCATCTTTTCCAGAACGGATAATGCTGGATCACGGGGTCCGGGTCCGGGATCTCGAACACATAGCGCTCGGTAGCGTTGATCACGGTGGTCTTGCCGCGGGTGCACACGCGCGGCAGCTTTGCATCATAGTTCAGGTGCACATGGCCGTGCACGAACCACTGCGGCTCGTATTCATCCATCAGATCATTGAAGCACGCAAAGCCCTTGTGAGCACGATCCGTGCTGTCGTTCAGGCCAGCCGCCGGGGAGTGGGTGAGCAGCAGGTCGATGCCGCCCACATGATGGGCCTTGCGCCAGAGTTTGCGCACACGGCGGCGCATTTCCCTTTCCGTATACTGGAAGCTGTCCTCCCGGTTATTGTAGCGGATGCTGCCGCCCAGTCCCATAATGCGCAGGCCCTTCCACACATACACGCTGTCATCCACACAAATGCATCCGCCAGGTTCATTTTCCCTGTAACTGCCGTCGTGGTTGCCGTGGACATACAAGATGGGCGCCGCCGTAAAGTTCGTAAGATATTCCAGATACTTCTGCGGCAGATCCCCGCAGGAAAGGATCAGGTCGATGCCTTCCAGATGTTCGCGGGTACCGTAGTCCCACAGTGCTTTAGAGGCACATCCGAAATTGCAAGAATTTTCACATCGGTTTGCTCCGTTCTCTCTCGGCCTGAGGGCCGCTTATTTCACAAACCCTTTCAGGTATTGAGGCCGTTGATCGCCATAAGCACATGCGTTTTTACATCCAGTTCATCGTAGTGCGGCAGCGCACCTTCCACGCATTCGTCCAGCCAGTCCATCTCCATCAATTCCTTGGGACTGTAGACCACGGCCTCCGGCGAGTGCAGCACATGCCCCTGCGCGTACAGGTCTTCCGGGAAGATGCGCAGGTCATCCTCGTGCAGCATTTTTTCCATCAGGTCCAGCAGCTGTAAAGTGCCTGCGGGCAGGTCTTTGCTGTAATCGATCTCCTCTGCGCCGCTGCGCATGCCCCACCAGTAATTCACGCTCTGGCTCCGCTGCCATCGTTGTCCCACGCGCCCGTCAAAAATCGGAACGACACAATCTACGATATAAAACGTATCCCACCGCCACACCGGCAGGCCCAGCGGCTGCAGGGTGCCGTCCGGCTGGCGGCGGCACAGACCGTAGTCCCGGTGGGTGCCTTCCGGCTCGCGGTTATCGCGGGCATAGAAGATTTCCACATCCGGCCGGTCAGAGAAATCCAGCGGGTGTGCCGGGTCCGGCAGCAGGCCCAGCGCAGCACCACCTTTGCGTCCGGGCGCACGGTCTTCAGGCCCTGCGCATAGGCGTTTACTGCCGCCGGGATGCCGTACACCGGGTTTGCCGCCACATAGCCTACGCGGTCGGTCTTGGTCAGCACACCGGCCAGCATTCCCAGCAGATAGGTCACCTCATACGTGCGGATAGTAGGTGCGCACCAGCGGATGCGGCGCGTTGAGCGAGCAGTTCAGGATGCGGGTCTTGGGGTGCTGGGCCGCCACCTTCAGGCAGGCGGTATGCATCCGGGCACTTGAGGTGAACACCACGTCGGCATTGTCGTGAGCCACATCCTCCAGCACCTGCTCCGCGTCCACCTCAGGCTCGATGTTCTCTTTGCGGGTGATGAATACCCGGTCCGGGAACGCCTGCTGCAGCGCTTCGATGCCCTTGTCGTGGGCGCGCACCCACGCGCTGCTCTCGGCATTGTGCTCGTGCAGGAACACCACCTTCAGCTCGCTGGGCTTTGTAAAGATGTTCAGCTTTGCCAGCAGCGGTTCGCCGGGGCCCTGCTTCGGCTCCAGCGAAAGGGCCACGGCCTGCGGCTCGGTGAGCACCTTCACCTCATCCCACAGCTTTTCCAGATTCTGCTTCATCTGGCTGGGCGTGCTCTCGCAGGCATCCGCGTAACGGTAGACCGACAGATACACCAGCATGGCATCGCGGCAGTCAGATTCAGTCCGCCGCCGCCCAGAGCCAGAAACTGCTGGCGGAACATGGTATAGAAGGAGGAAAAGCTCAGCCGATCATCATCCGTCCAGCTTTCACCGCTGGCCTTGCACACCAGCGTCTGCAATTTTGCGTAACCCCCCAGACGGGAGAAATGCACATCGTTGACCTTGGAGAGCTTGTAAAAATCCAGAAATTCGTAGTAGATACGGTTTTCCAGACTGTCGTTCCGTTCCGGGACGAGCCGCGTGACCGTGCCCGCGATCCTGACCGCATCAAAATACTTGAGCACCGATACCCGCTTGTTGCCTTCCTGCACATAGAATTTGTTCAGGAACTCGTAGGCGATGATGGGGGTGTGGATGCCCTCTTCCAGATGTGCATCGCAGAGGTTCGACACTTGCCTGCAAACTCGGTGTCCGGCTCCAGCAGGGGCATAAAGTTCGGTGCAAAGGCGGTGTGACGGCCGCTGGTCTTTGTGCCGACGATGCTTTCCGCCGGGATCTCCACAAGGCCCAGCGGCTCCTGCGCCACGATGTTCACATTGACCAGAATATCGTCCAGCACCGCAAGATACGGCGACTGGCCGCGCGCCACACAGGCACGGTAAGCACGCTGGCCGCTCTTCAGTGCGTTCTTGTAATCTTCCAGCATAGTTGCTCCTTTTTCTCAGCTGCAATGCGCTGCAGCCAGCTGCCGCAGCGTCCTTCTTTAGTATACCATGAAATTTGATTTTATGGGAGGATTTTCCGCACAAAAGAGTTGATTTATCCTGCAGTTTCAGGTACGATAATAGAAAGCAAACAATGATAGGAGCATTCTTTCCATGCAGACCGAACAGATCCCCGTACTCAAGGCCGACGAATATCCCGGCGGCATCTGGTATTACGAGCCGCATACATATCAGCCTTACCGTTACGTACTGGGCCGCGTTGGCACCCACCCGCTGGTATGCATTGGCATCAACCCCAGCACCGCCCAGCCCGGCGCACTGGATCCCACCTTGAAAAGTGTGGAGCGCCTTGCCGCCGCCAACGGCTTTGACAGCTGGGTCATGTTCAACGTGTATCCCCAGCGCGCCACCGACCCTAACGATATGGACCGTGTGCCGGACCGCGCCCTGTGTGACGAAAACCTGCGCTGGCTCAAAGCCGTTCTGGCCCAGACCGAACCCACCATGTGGGCAGCGTGGGGCACGCTGATCGAAAAGCGGGACTATCTGCCGGCCTGATGCGGGAGATGGTGGCCCTGACGCGGGAGCGGGAGATTCCGTGGGTCACCTTTGGCAGGCGCAGCAAAAAGGGCCACCCCACCACCCGCTGTACCTGCGCAAGGATTCCACCCCGGAACCCTTTGATGTGGAAAATTATCTGGACACCTGCTTTTAATTTTTCAGGTGCCCGATGCGGAGGGATCTTTTTTGACCGCAGAACATTATCACGCCCTGCACAGCTGGATGGATGCCCACCCCACAGCCAAGCGCTGTGTGGTGGCACTGGACCGCTGGCTGCCGCTCATCCCTTTTGTATGTTATCCGGTGCTGCTCTGCCTGCTGAACGTCCGGCTGTTTCGGCTTCTGGGCAGTCAGCGTCAGGCCGCGCTGGACCTCACCGCCGTCATTGCGCGGACGGTGTTCGTGCCGGGGCTTACCTTCTGGGGCGGCACCATCCTGCGGGACAGGCTGAACCTGCCGCGTCCCTATGAACAGCCCGGCTTTGAACCGCTGCGGCACAAGGAGACCCGGGGACACTCCTTCCCATCCCGCCACGCGCTGAGCGCTTCCGTGCTGGCCATGGTATGGATGTATTTCTACCCGAAGGCGGGCTGGGTGATGGTGGGCATCACGGTGCTCATCTGTGTTGGCCGTGTGCTGACCGGCGTGCACCATATCCGCGATGTCGTGGGCGGAGCCGCGCTTGGCTTTGCTTTGGGCTTTGCGGGCATGTGGCTGCTGTAAAGCAGTGCTTTGCGGGCTTTGAAAAAGAAAAAGATTTTTGCATTTTTTGCTTGACAGAATGGGGTCCTGTATGGTATTATACTTCTCGCAGCGTGTGCCGACACACAGCTGCCGCCATAATGGAACCCATGGGATTACAACGTGCGCCCGTAGCTCAGGTGGATAGAGCAACTGCCTTCTAAGCAGTGGGCCGGGGGTTCGAGTCCCTTCGGGCGCATCTATGTGGTGCCCATAGCGTAGTCGGTTAACGCGCAGATTGTGGATCTGGAGACCGTGGGTTCGAGTCCCACTGGGCACCCCACCAAAAATTCGCTGATGCTTTGCATCGGCGGATTTTTTTATTTGGTGGGGTATCCCAGTGGGGCTCGAACAAGGCGGCTCTGACGCATCAGCGGCAGAGCAACCAACAGCCCAGTGGGCTGTTGGTTAGCTGCGGGTTCCATCCCTTAGGAATGTCTACCGGGGAACCTTCTGCCGCTGTTCAAAACAGCGGATTTTTTATTTGGTGGGGTATCCCAGTGGGACTCGAACAGCACGCCATTATTTTCTGCTAAAAAAGCATGTGCAGAACACCTCTGGCCGGAACGGCTCCTGTGTGCTCTGCACATGCTTTTTATTGTTTGGTATCCACCCGAACGGTCAGCGCCTCATCTGCTGCAGGATCTGTGCGATCTCTGCGCTGGAATAGCCATCCTGCCGCAGTGCGGTGCTGATGCTGGTATCGCTCTTGCCCTGGCTGCGCATCAGCATGGCCATGTAGGCACCGTCACATTCCGGGAGGTGTCACTGCCCAGACGGGTGGCAGTGCCCGTGCTGCGGTTGGCTGTACCGGAGGACGTACTGCCCGTGCCAGTGCCGCCAGTCTTACTGCCTGCCGCCGTGCTGCCAGCGCGGCTTGCTTTCTGCGCTGCATTGGACTTTTTCAGGTTCCACTCGCCCAGTGCGATGTTCAGCTTCTGGCTTGTGACATCGTTGTTGAATTTCTGCTGGTTGAGTTTGTCCTGATACTCCCGCTCGCTCGTCTCGTTCTCGTAGCGCTGCTGGTTCAGGCTGTCCTGATACTGACGCTCCTGCAGCTGCTGGTTCCACTGAGTGTCCGCACGGTCTGCCTCGTACTGACGGTTGCCGGAGTAGATGTTGTAGCCGGTATTCAGCAGGCCGCTCAGCATGGAGCCAACGCCCGTGGTGCCGCTGAGAACGATCTGCACCGCATCGCCCAGCACACCCAGCACGGTCATCACATTGCTGAACACCTGCTGGCGGCGTGCTGCCTGCTGCTGTTCCTGTGCGGAGTAATAATCGTGCAGGGTGCCCAGCTGGCTCAGATAATCCTGATACGCGCCGTAGTCCTGCGCATAGGCGTTGTTGTATGCTTCGCCCTTCTGCTTCAGCTGGGTGTAGTAGTCCGAGAGCTTGTTGTTGTACTGCTGCTGGGCATCCTGTTCGCTGTTGTTCAGCTGATCCAGCTGGCTCACCAGCTCGTTGCCGCCGCTGGTATACGTATCCAGTGCCAAACTGTACAGCGTGGGGATGGCGCTGCTCAGCGCACCGATCTGCTGCTGATACGCCTGCTGGGCGGCGCTCGTGGCATAGCTGGAGCCATAACCGCCGGTCAGGGCTGCAGCCTGCGCCGCAGCATCTGCGCTGGCATTGTGGGCGTTCTGCAAATAGTTCTGCTCGTACTGGCGGTAGAGCGGATCCTTGGTGTAGCTGTACTGGAAGCTCTCACGCTGCAGCAGCTGGTTCAAAAGCTGATCGATCCGCTCCTGATAGCTGCTCTGATAATCGCCCGGGCGGTTTGCCTGCCACTCCTTCAGCGCATCTGCGGCATCCGTCACGGTCTGGCTGGGCTTGTAGCTGGAATTTGCCAGCGCGTTTTCCACCTCCGAGCGGCTGTCCAGTCCCGCTGCCGAATAGCCGCTCTGCACGGCAGGCTGGCCGCTGCCCTCCGTCTGCGCCTGCACAACGGCAAGCGCTTCGTCCTTTTTCTTTCTGTTTGCCATATATGATCCTTTCCTTATAAATTCTGCAGTTTCGTGCGCATCTCGTCGGACATGTTCTCAACGTCCAGATTGCTCAGCACATACTGCAGCTGTTCCTGCATCTGGTACAGGTAGCTGCGCAGGGCACGGGCATCCTCCGGGTCCATGTTCTCGCTGAGCTTGGGCAGGCCGATCTTGTTAATGCCCATCACGCTTGCCATTCGTCACACCTCCCCGCCTGCAATGCCGCCCTTGGCAGCGGCCATTGTTTTTGCAATGCTGCGCAGGGTGATCTGTCCCCTGCCCTTCAGGCGCAGCCGCAGGGTGCCGTGCCTCCGGGGCACGAACGGCAGATCAAAGCTGCGCCGCTTGTCCTGTGCCGTCAGGCTTGCCACCGTCTCCCATGGGCCGCCGTCATAGCTGGCGGCCACCTCCACCGTACTGCTGCACTCGGCATCCAGCCGCAGCGTCAGTCGGGAAAGATACCGGTCCTCGGCCCCGTCCAGCCCAATGTCACCAGTGGTCAGCTCAAAGTTCAGCTTTTCCTCCACACCGTCGGTGGCCTGCCAGTCCGCTTCGCGGCTGGGATCTGCGGCCCATAGTGCCTGCCCGTCCCACAGATAAAGCTGTCCGCCGGTGCTGGTCATCTCGTAGGAGCACACGTCTTCTTCGCTCCAGAGCGCGCGCTCGGTATCGTACACCAGCAGCCTTGCCGTATTTTCGCCTGCCGCCGTGCGGGCCACATGCAGGTAATAGCGACCATCCAGCGCACTGCCCACCGCGCTCTGCACATTGGCCAGTCGGCCCGAATCCAACGCGCCGGACACTTTTGTTGGAATGCTGCCGTCCCATGCCATCACACCGTCCGGCGAAAGATAATAGAGCGTCTCGTTCAGCACACACAGGCTGCGCGCCGCGTTTTTGGCAACGCCCCGGCAGCGCAGCGAGGTGAGCTGAAAATCCGAAGGCTTGGAGCCATAGAGCTTGTGCAGTGTGTTCTCCTTAAAGAACAGCGCATAGCCCATGCATGTGGCCGCGCCGGTAAACGCACCATCACTGCCCACCGTCACTGCGTAGCTGTCTGCCGCAATGCCCCGGTAGGAAAACCAGTTGGTGGGGTCGCCTAAGCGGCAGGCATAGATCACGTTTTCCTTGCTGCTGCAGCCCCATACCCGGTTGTCGCACTCGGTAACGTAGTCCAGATCCGGCACGCGGCGTTCCATCCGCACCGGCGTGCTCACCGCAAAGTTGCGTGTCTCCTTGCCGTCCAAGCTGGTCCACTGGGCGCTCTCGGCGCTCTGCACCAGCGTGCCGTAAACATGATCTCCCTCCGGGCTTACCCGCACACGCAGCCCGTTTTCCAGCACATCGTAAACTACCAGATCCTCGTCCAGCTTTGTCCACATGCCAGCCTGCTGTGCTGCCGTGCCCTGCACGGTCACGGTGTCCCACTGGGCAAATAGCCTCTGCGCGCCCGCCGCTGTGATGCGGCAGTATTCCAGCGGCACTGCCGTCCAGCTGCCGGAGGATGCGCTGTACTCTTCCAGTGTGCTGGTGCTGGCCCATGGGTGCTCCTCGTCCTCCACCTTCAAAAAGAGCTGTCCGTCTGCAGGCTTCTCCGGTTCCTCCTTGCCGTAACCGCTCACCTCGTAGGCCTTGCCCGCGGCATCGCAGGGTGCAAACTGCACGCTCTGTCCCTCTGCCTGCCATACAGCTCCCAGTGCCGAAACACTTCCGTCCGCTGTATCAAAGGCTACCTTGTCCGGGAAGATCAGGATTTTTGTACCAATGCCCACCAGTGCCTTTTTGCCGTCGGTCACTGCCTCGGTGCAGGTCACCGGGTTCGCGCCGTCGGCATCCGGCGTGTAGATCAGATCCTTCCCGCAGACGGTCAGCAGCCCGTTCAGGTGATACATGCCGTTCAGCCCGGTCAACTCCCTCAGCTTGCGGCGCGGCTTGCGGGTGCTCAGCGCCGGGAAATCCCGGGCAGAAAAATTCACGCCCGCGCTGTACTCTGCTTCCGAGCAGGCATATGTCTCGTTCAGCCCGCCGAATACCCGCACAAGACTGCGGCTGTTCTGCAGCTTCGCTCTGTTTGCCAGAACCATGCTCTCACCTCCTTACCAGCGCCACTGGGCACCCGTCAGTGTCGGGTAGCTGCGCCGCAGCCACGCCGCCAGATCTGCCAGCAGACTGTTGTACTGGGCCTGCTCCCCGACGTAGCGGTCGGTCTCACCAAGGGCCGCATCGGTCATGGCACACAGATAATGCGGATACAGCGCATCAAAAGGTGCCGGTGCCAGCAGCACATCGTCGTCCTGCAGGCTGTCGTCCCATGCAAGGTCTGCGCCCACATCGTCGTATGCATCTGTGATGCTGTTTTTAAAAAAAGCGTTCCCGCAGCATCGCGTCTGCTTCCTTCAGCCACGCCTGCCGGGTGGCCAGCGCAATGCGGCTGCCCGGGCGCAGCTCTTCGGCGCGTTCCAGCGCCTGTCCTACGGTCATATGCTCACTCTCCTTTTTATAAAGGCCCGGCCGGGCAGGCTCCCCAGCCGGGCTTTTTGTCTGTTTCGGGTTTACTGGGCGGCGTTCTCTGCCGCCGCAATGCGGGCGGCGGTCAGCTCATCCTGCATCTGGCTGTGCTCCAGCACCTCGGCCACTTCGGGCGGCACTTCCACCTCCACGCCGCGGCGGATCTTATAGTTCACACCGTTCACGCTCACGAACAGATCGCCCTTGTAGCGGCTGTTATCCTTGAACAGCCGGATGCGCACATTTTTCTTTTCAGCCATGGCTCACGCCTCCTCAGTTTGCAGCAGCGGTGGCGGAATAGCTGGACGCACTTTCAATGCGCACCATGTACTGCTCCACCAGACGCTCTGCCGCACGCATGCCCTTCCAGCCCACGGAAGCGCGCTGGTTCAGCGGGTCGTCGCCGTAGCCAGCTGCTTGACGATGTGCTCCAGACCGCCGCCTTCCAGCTCGGTCACGCCGTAGGCGTGGGCACCCAGCACCAGCGTGCCGAACACAGCCAGACCGTCCGGCAGGTGGAATCCTTCCAGATCTTGGCCTCGCTGGTCTCGATGAAGCGGATGTTGCCCAGCTTGCCGATCTCGCCGCGGAACATGGTGTCCGGGTCGGCGTACTTGTGCACCTCAATGAACTCCTTGCTGGTCTTCAGGTCGTAGGCAGCGTAGGGGTGGATGATGGCAATGTAGCTGTCGCCGATGGGGTCGGCGTTCATCGCGCCCAGCTGTGCCGCTGCCTGAAAGAACAGCTTCGGGGTCAGGGTGCAGGTCTTGTCCAGTGTCTTGCGGCTGGCAACGGCAGTCTCGGTGCCGTCTGCGGCCAGCTTGGGCGCATAGATCACATTGGTGCCGCCCGCCAGCACATCGCGGGTAATGCTGTCCATGGTGCGGCCTGCCTGACTTGCCAGCACACGGGTGGCCTGCACCACATTGTTGTCAATGGCGGTCATCTGCAGCACGTCGGTCAGCGGAGTCCAGCCGCCGTACTGGTGCAGATCGCTGGTGATGGTGGTCACATTCAGTGCCTGACCGTTCGGGGTCACGCCCTCGGTCAGCGGAGTGGATGCCTTGGGCAGGCTGTCGTACTTGCGGAACTCAATGGTCTTGCCGCCGTTCTGGGGCACAGGGTAGTAGTCCGCAAACTGGTCGTGCACCAGACGCGGCTCTGCCTGATCGATGAGACGCTTCTCGTAGAAGGTCTTCATCTCTTTCGACATGGTAGCGGTGGTGTTCAGGTTTTCCGCAAACAGCTGGATGTTGAAATTCTTGTTCATGCTCATATTCCTTTCTCTTGTAAAATAGTCACAATTCGATCTGTGCTCCGTGGAGCACACGGCGTTCCAGTGCTTCTCGCTGGGCGCGGGTCATGCTGGCTACATCCGGGCGGACGGTAGCCGCGCCGCCGGGCCGGATGCCGTTTTCGGTGGGCCGTGCGGCCCGCTGCTGAATGCGTTCCACCACGCCCTGCT
>ENA-OQAZ01000673-OQAZ01000673.1-human-gut-metagenome-genome-assembly--contig:-NODE-673-length-18526-cov-7.630904_pt1 | contig 18526 bp, 20 predicted proteins | sample MGYA00242737_ERZ504531 | MGnify/ENA primary metagenome ERZ504531 (study PRJEB26092, sample SAMD00036244) | human gut metagenome | host: Homo sapiens | study: EMG produced TPA metagenomics assembly of... | reverse complement strand
TCTTGTGCTGAATCGGAAGCTGTATATCCTGCTCATCACCCATTATTTCGGTGCAGCGTGGCAGGTGCCGTGGGGCTGTCTTGCCGTGATTGTCGTAGTCGTGCTGGCGGCTGTGGTGCTGGCAGTACATACCCCGGTCAGACGAATCCTCATGCAGCCCATTACTGCAACCATCAGTGAATTATAAGCCAGAACAACAGATGCCCACCAGCTTATGGCGAAAACCATAGGCCGGTGGGCATCGTGTTCTTTATAGGGGCTTAATCTTCCAGTCTGCCGTGGTCACAGCCAAGCGACAGATAACGTTCCATCCTTCCACCCAGCACCATCTGTGCATACTCCAAGGGCTTATTATACAGCAGCCAGTCCAGTTCTGCCCGCTGTGCCGGGATGTTGCCGTATTCGTCCTCCACGGCGATGCAGTCGATGGCAAGAGTGGTGTATGACGTTCGCAAACGTAGCAATGGCCAAACCCCTTTAGCATATAATATGATTGAGTGCTTTTAAATTTAAGTGCTTGAACTTACGTCCTTTTGTGGTATAATAAAGCTAGAGGATAGCGGCATTGACCAGCTATCGGTGGCGTTGAAGCAGTGGACTGGTTCGGTATCAGCCGATTGTGGAGCCAGACCGTGGGTTGAGCGTGAACCACAAGCCGAATAGATTCGATGAATCGAAAGAAAACGCTTAATAGGAGCCTTGCCTTTCGGCAGGGCTTCTATTTTTTTGAGGGAAGGTGAAAATGTGCAGGACGAACAGCAAGATATTTTGTATCGGGCAGCAGAAGTCTGGAAAGAACTGACCGAGTACCACTATGTTTTCACCTACGGCTATAAGGGTGAACTGCACGAGATCAAGCTGACATTTTCACCAGAGGACTTCCCTCACCTTGCTGGGTTCCACTACCTGAAAGACATCGCCTTGCCCCGGTATAGCCCGCGCAAAACAGTGGATATGATTCTATCCGGCAAGATCACCTACGACAAGGTAAAGAAGGGTACACTCTATCAGGAGTATGTGAAACCGCGTCTGCTGGCACTGGTGCGGTTGAAAGAAATACTGGAACAGGACTTTGACCTGTTCTCCTATATGCCCCAATTTTATCCGTTCGTGACCAAAATCAAAGCGGATTACCTGATTTCCAGCCGAATCGAACCAACTGCCTTTGTGTTCATTATCCGGGAATCCCCCTCTGGCAATGCAGTATGCAACTTTTTGTGCTGCTCTGCTTTTGAAGAAAGTGGCCGTGACTACCGTGCAAACCAGCGCTCTCGTACTCTTCTGAAAAAAGAGCGCGTACATATCGAAACGCAGGACACGGTGGTTCTGTATGACCGCTTGCCGAAAAATCTCGATTAACAAAACGATGCCCACTCACTCATGGAAAAAACATGGGCGGGTGGGCATCACTTGTTACCCTTCTGTCGGAGCAGAAATGGTAGGTTGTCCATTTGGCATAAAATGATAGATGGGACAAGATTCAAAGAACTTCTGTGATTCTTCAGGTAGCTTATCAAAGTGAATTTTAGCCGCAACAGGATTATCTAATAGTAGATATGCACCAACGTAAATAGACTCATTGTCTTGGGCTGCTTCAATAAGAGAAAGAATTTCGGCTTGTTCAGTCGAAGTCAATGTGCGAGAGCGTTTGACGGACTGAAGATAGTTGAGAATAGCAATCGGATGCTCTGTATATGGATCAGAATCCTTAATCCAAAGCGCGAGGGTAGTCGCAGTGGATAGTAGCTCAATGCGACTATTTTTACTTTCATCGTATGCTTTAAGCATTTCAAGAAGAAGTGCATTAAGCGAATGAGAATAATCTTTGGAAAAAGGAACATGCTGAACGGCATCAAGTAACGCATTATAGTCGATATTGCAGTACTTCAACATTGCGTCCTTATTTAACATGACGAAGTGAGTGGATGGATACTCTTTATCATTTTTGTCAAACTCGCGATATATCAGTGGTACATAGTTAAAATCATAGATATTATAGTATTCACTGTTTTCTTCAGTAGGAACAACCCATAAAAGAAGTTCCAGATTAGCGATATGGCAGGTTCGAAGAAGCGATTGGCTTGAACACATCTTAATTGGTTCTTTGTCGATTAGTGCGGCTCTCAAGATACTGAGATTAGTATTGTCTGTGACAGAAAGGGAAGAACAGTCGAGGTCGGCTGTTACATGAACTGCATCTAGCGTCTTCTTTACATCCAGAAGAAAGGACAGCTTTTTTTGAAGCGTAGGGAGATTGGCACAATTTGCTTCACTAAAAGCTATTTTTCCACCATTGATTTCATAGTGATGGGCAGAAAGGGCAGCAATCATAAACTCTGCATCTTTGATACGCTCTGATAGTGTTCCGGATAAAGTAAAATTGAATTTTGTAGGTAGGGATTGCGTTGTACTGAAACTCATCTGTATTCCCTTACCAAAACGAATGACCGTAGATATTTTAGAACGTGTGACAGTATAACTCTTAAAATAAACTTTAGAATCAACGCTGATAGGAGCATCTCGTGTAAACGAAAATAACTCAATACGGTCAAGATGAGCGATGGGCAGTTCAACTTTTTGAGGGAGAACAGCATAAATGTAAGTTTCGTGGTCAAAAAAATAATCAAGGGGCAAATCATAATGTTTTGCTGCACTGGTAGAATATCCTAGAGAGATAGTGTTGGTTGGCAAGTCTGAATCGAAGGATAAAAGTGCGCTATTGATAGCGGCGCGTTGCCTATTCATGTGATGCGCAAAATTAAGAAAGATATCGTCGATATCTTCTTTTTTTGTCGGAAAAACTTTTAATTCAATGCTTTTGCATTTAGAGAGATCTCCTTTATGGTCCTTGAGCATTTTTTTGAGGTCGAATGGAAGAAGTCCAACATAATATATAGTATGGTGCTCATCTTCCTCATCGAAATACACGACAAAAAAGATGGTTCCTCCAACATAAAGATAGTTTCTTAAATCAGAATATTGGATAGAATACTTTATACTTTTTTTCTTTAGATTTGGTTTAATATGACCTTTGACCTGAACAGGTACTTTTAAAATCAAGTCAGCTTTTGCATGAACGTGGCCGGACTTTTTATAAACTTCTACATCTCCATCCCATGAGGGCTCTTTATCATTGGAATTGATGTGAGAAACCAAATGGTCGGCTTTGCTTATGGCGAGTTCAACATGATTTGTGGCAATCTTTTCAGAATCCATATTAGACCTCCAGATAAGGTGATTGCAGAAATATGTATGAGAGTGCAGTTTCTTGTTTGTACTGATTATACACCCAAAATCAGAAAAATTAACAAAACATCTGAAAAAATCTTGAAATTGTGATAGTCTTGACAAAAACTGAATTTATGGAAGATAATGGAATAGGTCTGCTATCGGTAGCGAGTTGAGCAGAAATAAAATAAAAGGGGCATCTACAACACCGTGGTGCTGTCCGATGTCCCTTGTGACTGATTTTATCGTTGTCCGCCAACCTCAGGCTCCTATGTCCTGCATCGCTTTCGGGTTTTATCGCTGCCCGCCAGCCTCAAGCCCTTACGTCTTGCATCAGATCGGATTTTAGGTGTCAGCCACACCAGCGGAGTGACGTCCGCTCTCCTGTTTATAGTATATTCGATTGGTACTCAAATGGCAATGGCCTTTCGAAGTAATCAATCTTCCAGTCTGCCATGGTCGCAGCCAAGCGACAGATAACGCTCTATCTCTCCACCCAGCACAAGCTGGGCGTACTCCAAGGGCTTATTATACAGCAGCCAGTCCAGCTCTGCCCGCTGTGCCGGGGTGCTGCCGTACTCGTCCTCCACGGCGATGCAGTCGATGGCAAGAGTGGTGCCATCCTCGAACCGGGCTTCCACCCGGTTGGTGTCCATATTGAAGCGGCAGGAAAGCAGTTTGTTCATGGTGAACCTCATTTCTATATCAAACGGTGTCTGTTCGGATGTCCTAAACCCTGCCATAAAACCGGTGGTTGATTTGTCCATTGGGCTTTGTTTTGCCCGTCTGCACATTTTTGCACACTTTTTGCACACCTGAATGACTGGATAACGGTTGCAAAGCATTACGCTGTATGCAAACAATGCGGTGTGTGCAAAGGCGTGTTTTGCGATGATACGATAAAAATAACGATTCTTCGAACTTTTGAAATTTGACGAATGATGCACCTTAGATTCTTTTAATCAGAGGGCCAGGGATTCGAGTTCCCTCAGACAATCAGGCCCCGGGTGGTGGCTTTGAACGACAATACGGTTTGCGGAGCAAAGTGATAGACCATCTGACAGAGATTTTTAAGCATTGAAAATCATGGTGATAAAGTGGATTTTTGTTACAAATCAATAAAAATGTTGAGGAAAAAATCCTTCTGTGGTAAAATAATTAGAAAGATGCTGCGAAATTGCGGAGGGAGGATCTGTGCTGTATGCACCGGCTCCATAAACGCCTTGCGGGCGCAGCCAACAGTTCCATAGAAATCATCATTGCTTGGAGTTTTGCAGATGCGTAAGAGACTGTTTGTTAGAAACTGGATCCGAAGGCTTCTAAGGTATCTTTGTATTCCGGTTGGGTTCTTCCTGGTCGTGTTTCCTCTATATAGCCTGATGATCCGCCAGACGATCCAGGCGCAGTCCTCCAGCGCGATGGAAATGCTGGCAATCGGCACCACCCAGTTTGAACGCTGCCTGAGCAATATCCGCAGCACGACGAACAAATTGTTCAGCGAAACGGAGTATACTCTGCTTGCCAGCAGTTATGACAACAGTATTCTGGGAGATTATCAGACACTGACGAGAGCCAGCAAATCGTTACAGGATAAGACCTACGATTCCTCTGTGATCACATACAGCTATATTACATTTGAGCGGAATGGCATCATATTGGATGACCGGAGCGCGTATGAAAGCCATAGCAATTTTTACCCTGGAGCACTTGAGTATGAGGATGTGTCTCAGGAGGAATGGGATGCACAGAATCAGATCGATGTAACGACGATAAAGCCCGCCCATGTTGTCAAACTGATGCATTCCAGCTATGGCAATTCATATACCACGGTATATCAGCTATGTGAACACGGCGGGCCGCCTTTGCGGCGCAATGACGGTGCTGATCAAGGAAAAAGATGTCGTTTCAATGTTCCTTTCGCAGCAGCAATGGCGCAAGGAAGGGCTTTTCTGCCTGATCTCCGATGACGGAACGATCCTGGCGGGAAATAACTATGACGGAACGACACTTTCCCTGGCGAGTGATGATACGGGTTGGGAGACCTATCAGGGAAAGCGCTATCTGATGGCAACGCGATATGTGGCATCTCTGAATGCAACGGCGGTCATTGGAATGCCGCCGTCGCTCTATGAAGCCGGTCTGTTGGCGGTACAGCGTGCAATCTGGCTGTATCTGATCGTGGGTGTTCTGGGCTGTGTATTGATCAGTGTCCGCATGACGCTGGAGGATATGAACAGCCTGCGTCCGATGCTGGATACGCTGGACGAATCGGATCTGGCATCACGGAAAGTGCTGAATGAGATCTTTCTCCGAAATGTGAACAGTCAGCATAAACTGGCACAGGAACTGGAGCATTCACGCAGCGAGCTGGAACACGGCAAAATGGAAATTTTGCTGCGTACAGGGTCTGTGAGTCAGGAAACCCTTCAGCAGCTGACGGATGCGGTGCAGCTGAAAGCCTATAACTTCCTGCTGCTGATCCCATCTCTTCAGGAAAACGCCGAGTGCTCACTGAAAGAAGAGCTGCGTACCGTGGTGGTGTCAGAGCAGATCCGTCAGATTTATGGGCAGAGATTTTATGTACAGGCAACGGCAGATGACCTGATCCTGGTGATCCTGACGCAGGAAACGGATGAAGCAGAGGAACTGCGGGAGATGTGTTTCCGCACAGAGCAGCTGTATGATGCGCTGCATCTGACAACTCCCCTGATATTGAGCGATCCTTTTGAGAAAATGGAGCAGCTGTCAGATATTTACTGGAAGGCCCGCAATGTGGCGGCCTATGCGGATCCGACACAGAAGATCTGCTATTTGGGGAACAGCAGTGCGCAGCGCGGTACCACGGTCAATGCAACCAATGCAGCGCGGCTTCGGGAGTATCTGCTTTCCGGATGCACGGAAGAAGCGGTTTCGCTTCTGAGTGAGTTGTTCTCGGTGGATAATCTGGACCCGGAAAACTTTAAGCAGGATTTTTACACGGCAGGCGGCATTCTGCTGAACACGGCAGAAAGGGTACGCTGTCCGGATATCGCCTATCTGTGCAGTTATGACTCTAAACTGACTGCCCGCCAGATGCTGAGCCGGTTGCAGGACTGCTGTGTGGAGATCTGCAACCATGTGCAATTCTTGAAGCATAGCCACAATGATGCGCTTCAAAAGAATATTCTGGACTGGCTGGCACAGAATTTCCAGAATCCGGAGATCAATGCGGCGATGACGGCAGAGCAGTTCAAGATCTCGAAAAAGTATCTTTCGCAATTCCTGAAGGAGCAAACCGGAAAGAGCTATACAGAGTATGTGGAAGAATTGCGTCTGGATCATGCAATGCAGCTGCTGAGAACGACAGATCTGAATATTACGGATATTGCAGAACAGTGCGGCTTCTCCACGGCGAATACATTCTACAAGGCATTCCGGCGGAAGTATCAGCTCTCGCCTTCTGCAGTTCGCAAGGGAGACAACTGATTTCAGCGCAGAAAAAAACGAACGATGTCATCCGATCCGGACAGACATCGTTCGTTTCTTTTTACAGGTGGATTCAGGGATGGATGCTTATGGTAACAGTGCAGGGAGCATCCAATGCAAAGGTCAGCTCAAGCAGCCCATCGTGGCGTGTGGTCACGGTGCAGGGAACAGAGGCTGTAACAGCTTTGAAGCCCGGCTGCAGAACAGCCAGAACCGTGCTGCGGCCCGCTGCGGTAAAATCCAGTGTGGCATTTAAGGCGCTGTTGTCCGGCGCCCAATCCGTATGCCGGACAAAGGCATCAAAACCGGTCGTGAGGGTGCCGGGGCGGTAGTAAGCGGAAAACCACTGTACAATGGGAGAAGAAAGCCCGCTGAACTGATGCCAGCCGGCACCACGGCGGCTTTCGATCATAAAGTGTTCAAAACAACAGTAGCTTTCGGCACACTCGTTCTGCCACAGGGTAAGAGCGGTGTCGGCAATGCGGTAAGCAAAATCGGCAAGGCCCGCATCCAATGCAGATTTGAAGAACATCCACTGATAAGGCATCCATACAGCGCCGTTCCAGTAGCCGTCACGCCGATAGTACGGCGCACTCTGATCTACGGTGGAAAGGCCGCAGGCACACCACAGGTGTTCCGGGCTCTGCAGCTTCTGCCACAGAAGCTCCTTCTGCGGTTCTGTACAGGTACCTGCAAACAGCGGCGAAGCGCCATCCAGGCCCATATCGTAGTTCAGCCCCTGCTCGGTGCGCAGAATATCTGCAGCATCACCAGAAGGATCGTGCAGGAGGTACCCGAAGTAACCGCTTTCCTCGTCCCATGCAGTCTGCAGGGAGCGCCCCAAGCGAAGCGCATCGGCATCAAATGCATCTGCGTCGGTTGTCTCGCCCAGCAGGCGGGCGGTGTAAGCCAGGATCTTGGCGCAGCGTATCGCATGGGCAGTTGTGACCACGGGCGCGCAGCTGGCCTGCAAACGGCGGCGATGGACCTCCTGCTGTGGGGGATAATCGTCCCATCACCGGAATTATAGAAATAATCCCAGGGGCGCAGCAAGCCGCTGTGCAGGTTGGCGGTAGTGGAGCCGCCTTCCTGCCCGGTGAAGAAGCGATAGTACAGCTTTAGGCGTGGATAGCAGTAGGCGGCAAGTTCTCTGCTGCTGGTGCGATTCAACAGCTCAGCGTACAGATAAAACTGCGTTGGCACCATGGAGCCATGGTGTAAAAAAGCAGCATCCACAGAATCCGGGGGCATCAGGTAGGTGTTCAGGCAGTCAAAGGCATTGCGCAGGCTGGTCTGAGCCAGACCCATTCCAATGAATCCGGAATCCCATGTGTAGACACAGTCCCACCAGCGTCCGGGAGTGTAGTGACGGATATACTGTCCCCGCGTGTACACCGGATACACAACGTTGGTGCAGAGAACTGCATTCATCAACTGTTGGCCCAAGGCAAGCGATTCGGCAGCCGGTAAAGCGGGCGGTGCTGCAAGGGAGGCAGAAGCCTGCTGCCATACATGCTCCCAATCACTGCGCTGCGTCAGCAGCTCATGGCAGCGCAGCGCGGCGGCAGAAGCATCCGGCGCAGCACAGACCGCTCCATAGATCACTTTTGTCTGTCCTGCCTCCAAGGGGATCGGCCCCATAAAGAGATTGACGTAATGCCCTTTTCCGTTGCCGCGCAGCGTGGCGTTTACATGGTCGTGTACGGTGTCACGCAGAAAGATATCCAGCTCATCGTTTTCGATCGTGCGAATATGGGTGGTGATATCATTCCACAGGATCCCGTAGCACTCCTGAATGTGGGGATACTGCAGGGTCAGATAGTTCTCATCTGCGGCGGGCTCGGCCTGAGGCCGGGAGCCATCTCCGCGCAGGGTAACGGTAAAGTTACCAGCGTCCGCCTGCTCGCACAGAGCGAGACAATCCAGCTTCGCCCCTCCAACACCGGCAGCAGTCAGGGTCAGAGTGAATTTCCCGGCGGGAATGGAAGCATTCAGCGGCAGGATGGCAATAGAAGGCTTCTGACAGGGCGGCAGCTGTAACGTATCCTGACCATTGACATCGTACTCGGAACTTTCATCTGCCGGATTCCAATACCGTACACAGAGACAGGGGGCACGCAGGGGCGCGGTAAGGGAAAGCGTAAAGGTAACGGTGTCCCCTTTTCCGCTGGGCATGACCTGCCCAAAAGGTCCTTTGCCTTCGGAACAGCCGAACCCCGTGCCAATGCCGTATCCCTGACCAAAGCCGGGAACGGCTTCTTCGCCCCGGCGCAGACCATCCCAGGTCAGGCATTCATTGGGACGGTGGATGGAAAAATCCAGGGTGTCATAATCCTTTGCCCAGACAAAGGCGGCGTTTTCCGGCAGGGACACCTCACAGCCCGGCAGGGAGAAACCGCGGTAGGACGGAACGGGATCCCAGGCCGAAGCCATGTAATGGAGCACCAGATTCTGCGGAGCATCTGTATTGTTGTGGAGTTCAGCGCGGATCAGCCGGGCATCCTCCCCAGGGGGGCAAAAGAGATATCTGCATACAGCTGATCCTTCCACAGGAGCTCGTGGCGGAGCGTGTAGCAGCTCAGGTCCGGAGCCGCAGCCCAGGGGTGAAAGCCGCTTTCAAACCGCACATTGGGCACATCGACCCGGCGGCGATACATTCCCGGAAAAACGGACAGGTCAAATCGAACGCCATCGTTGGCCGCAGGAACATGGGAAATGCCGCTGTATCGTTTGGTGTAGGCCCCACGCAGGCAAGGAAAGGTCATGTGATTGCATGGTGTGATATCCTCCCATCAGCCCTTGACTGCGCCAATGGTAACACCGGCAACAAAGTACTTCTGCAGGAACGGATACAGGCACATGATCGGCAGGGTGGAAACCACCATGGTGGCATATTTCAGACCGTCGCCGATGACCTCGACATCACCGGTGGAACCGGCCATGTTGCCGATGTCGCTCTGAATCAGGACCTCACGCAGGATCATCTGCAAAGGGTACAGAGAACGATCCCGAATGTACAGCAATGCCGGGAACCAGCTGTTCCACTGCGCAACGCCGTAGAACAGCGCCATAACGGCGAACACTGCACCGGAGAGCGGAAGAACAATGCGGAAGAAGGTCGTGATATCGTTGCAGCCGTCCAGGGCTGCGGCCTCGATCAGCTCATTCGGGATGGTGTTTTCAAAGAACGTGCGCATGATGATCATGTTATAGGTACTGATGGCGGAAGGCAGCACCAGCGCCAGATCTTATTCAGCATACCCAGCTTCTGAATGATCAGATAAGTGGGGATCATGCCGCCGTTGAAGAACATGGTAAAGATGAAAAGGCTGATAAAGACATTGCGCCCGAACAGATCCTTGCGGGACAGGGGGTAGGCGGCGCAGGCGGTAAGGGTCACGCTGATCAGGGTGCCCAGCACGGTATACAGGATCGTGTTCAGATAACCCGTCCAGATGCTGGCATCCTTCAGAACCTTCTCATACATGGAGGTCGTAAAGCCTTTGGGCCAGAAGGAAACATTGCCTGTCAGCAGCTGCATGGGATCACTGAATGAGCCGCTGATGATGTGCAGAAGCGGCAGAATAATAGTTGCGCTGATCAGGATCAGCAGCAGATACACAACAATGGTATAGATTCGTTCCCCGATGCTTTCCTTCACTTTCGCGGGGTGATTCATCGCATCAATATTCTTTTTCATCACCACAGGCTCACCTCACTGATCTTTTTGCTGAACTTGTTGAACAGCACGATAATGGTAAAATTGATCACGGAATTAAACAGGCCCACAGCCGCAGAGAAGCTGTAATCGCCGCTTTCAAAGGCACGGCGGTAAACGTAAGTGGAGATCACATCGGCAGTCTCATAGGTTGCAGGGTTGTACATCAGCATGATCTTTTCATAGCCGACTGAGAAAATAGAGCCCATGCGGAGGATCAGCATGATGATGATCGTGGGCAGCAGGCCGGGCAGCGTGATATGAATCAGCTTGTCCCATTTGGAAGCACCGTCAACGGTGGCAGCCTCGTAGAGAGAGGGGTCAATGCCGGTCAGTGCCGCCATGTACACAATGGAACCGTAGCCGGCGCTTTGCCAGATGTCAGAAAGAACATAGATCGTCTTGAAGTACTTGGGTTCGGCCATAAAATGGATCGGCGTACCGCCAAAGGCAGTGATCAGCTGGTTGATCAGGCCGCTGGAAGGAGAAAGCAGGGCGCTCAGAATACTGACAACGACCACGGCGGAGATGAAGTGGGGCAGGTACACTACGGTCTGTACGCTGCGTTTGAAGAATTTACCGCGGACTTCGTTGATGAGCAGAGCCAGAATGATGGGAATGGGAAAGCCCACAATAATGGAATACAGCTGATGCCAAGCGTGTTTTTGATCAGACGGCCAAAATACTCGGATTTAAAGAACTGGATGAAATATTTGAAGCCGACCCACTTGCTGCCCGTGATGCCCAGTACGGGAGAGAAATCACGGAAGGCGATCTGCGCGCCGTACATGGGCGCGTACATGAACACGATATACCAGATCAGGGCGGGCAGCAGCATCAAAAGCAGATAACGGCTGCGCCAGAACTTTTTGTAGGCATGATCAAGGCGGTTCGCTGTTGGCAGTGTGATCGGTTTTGCTGCGGTGGCTGTTTTCATGGTGGTATTCTCCTGTTTTCGTTCTGAAGAACCCAGGAAAAAATAGGCCGGGAACAGGGTGTTCCTGCCCCGGCCGTTATTTTACTGGATCAAAAAATAGGTGCCTGCTGAGGCATCAGCCATTCAGCGTCTTCTGGTAGATATCGACGACTTCTGCAATGCCCATGCCATTGACCTTTTCAACGTAGGTGTCCCAGTTGGACAGCGGCTCACGACCGGAAACAAACTTGATGATCATTTCGTCAACGTAAGTGTCCACATCAGCCATCACAGCACGACGGACGGCATCATCCTCAGAGGAGAAGGAGGTAGAGCCGGGGATCACATACTTCTTGGATTCTTCCAGGAAGGGAATGATGCAGTCCTGCTTTGCGCGGTTGACAGACTCATCATCAGCTGTGTGACCTCATCCTGGCTCAGAATGAACGGGCCGGAGCTCTGTGCAAAGGTGAAGGTGCCGATCGCATTCTTGGGAGACAGGCCGTCAGGGTTCTTCATTACATAATCGGTGAAGATCGGCTTGCCGTTCTGCATGGTGTAGTGAGTGCCCTCGATACCCATGTTGATCAGCAGGGTGCCCTCGGCGCTGTACATGTAATCCAGCAGAGCGACCACGCGGTCAACGTTCTTGCAGCTTGCGGTGATGGTGGCGGCTGCAATGGCACGCGGCTCCTGATCAATATAGGAGTGGATCTGTGCATCGCCCTTGGGGGGTACGGTGGCCTCAACATGGAAGCCGGGGAAGGAGGCAGGCATGGTGGCGTTCTGTGCAGCCAGCATACCGCCCAGCGGGCCGTAGAAGGAAGCCACCGCGTTCTGGGCCAGCTTCGGCACGAAGGAAGCGTAGTCCATGGTGATGATCTCAGGGTCGATATAGCCTTCTCGTACATGTCGTGCATCCAGGTCACGGCCTTTTTGTACTTGGGGTCGATGGGGCCGTAGTGGACCTTGCCGCCATCGTCCGGGTCGGTGTAGAAGTCATCCAGGCAGCCGAAGGCGGTGCAGAAGTTCCGCAGGCCGGTCATATCGTAGGAGCTGAAGGGGATCTCATCGTTGGTGCCGTTGCCGTTCAGGTCGGTGGTCTTGACCAGATGCCAGTAGTTCTCCCAGTCCTCCAGGGTCACGGGGCTCTCAATGCCCAGCTTTTCCAGCCAGTCGGTGCGGACGATGTAGGGCATATTGCCGGAGACCTTCTCATCCAGCATGGGCATATAATAAATATTGCCGTCGCTGTAAGTCAGTGCTTTTTCGACACCGTCCCGCTTGTCGATCTCCTTCTTCAGGTTGGGCATGTTGTTCTCGATGTAGTCGTTCAGGGACAGGATCACACCGGACTCGCCGTATTTCAGCACCTCGGTGGTGGGCATATCCATAATGATATCCGGCAGCTGAGCATCCATCATCACAAGGTTCAGGCGCTCGTTGTAGTTGTCCTGCGGGGGATTATCAAATTCAAAATCCATATTGAATTTTTCGCCCAGGACCTTCCAGACATCCATCTGCTCGGCAGCAACCTCGTTTGCAGCTTGGATTTCAGGATGCGCACGGTGATGCGCTCGTTGGAAGCAGCTGCTCCGGAACCGGCAGCAGAAGAAGTAGTAGAGGAAGAGCTGCCACAGCCCTCCAGAACACCCAATGCCAGAGAAGCGACCATAGCGCTGCATACGGCGCGTCTGCTGATTTTTCTTTCTTTCATAAAATCTTTTCCTCCTTGATTTATGGAATGGGACGGGGGAGATCCCCGTGCTTCCATAACCTCCGTTCAGCTCGTACGCTGCCGCCCAGTGGTTTTTCCTTACTCAGAAGCATATCATGTTCTTTTTGGAATTGCAACATTTTTTGATACAAAACGCACAAAAGATTTTCTCGTTTTTGAGTGTGATTGTTGCACAATGTCCACAAAGATGCATTTTTTCTTCCTTTTGTCATGGTGCGGGATGAAATGTCATGCTCCTTCACCTTGACGATTCCGGCACAAAAAGATATGCTGGAAACAAAATTGGAATCGGAGATCCATTCAAAAGAAAGGAAGAGAGAAACTATGAGTAAGCAGATCACAGCCATCATCGTGGGCGCGGGCCACCGGGCGATCCTGTACAGCCTGTATGCGCTGGAACACCCGGACGAGCTGAAGATCGTGGGCGTAGCAGATCCGGATCCGATCCGGCGGAAAAAGGTTGCGGAGATGCATGGCTTCGGGGAGGAAATGTGCTTCAGGAACGCTGAGGAGCTGGCAGAAAGGCCTAAGCTGGCAGATGCGGTGATCAATGGAACCATGGACCGCCAGCATGTGCCCACTGCGGTTCCGCTCCTGCGTGCAGGATATGATATGCTGCTGGAAAAGCCCTTCGCGATCAGCGAGGAGGAAGTGAACTATTTATATAAGGTGGTAAAAGAGACCGGGCGGAAGGTGATGATCTGCCACGTTCTGCGGTATGCGCCCTTCTATGTCGCAATCAAGCAGAGACTGCTGAGCGGGAGATCGGTGACATTATCAACATTCAGGCCACAGAACATGTCAGCTACCATCATCTGGCCGTCTCCTTTGTGCGCGGCAAATGGGGCAACGAGGAAAAATGCGGGGCTCCGATGCTGCTGGCAAAGTGCTGCCATGACATGGATCTCATTATGTGGCTGAAGAGCGGCGTTTCGCCCAAACAGATCGCTAGCTTTGGAAGTGACTTCCAGTTTGATCCTGCCAAAAAGCCCGCAGGGGCAGGCAAGCGCTGCCTGGTGGATTGCCAGTGCGAGGAGACCTGTTTGTACTCTGCCAAAAAGCATTATCTGGATCACCCGGATCGGTGGGCGTTCTATGTATGGGACTGCCTGGAGAATATTGAGAATCCGACGCTGGAGGACAAGCGCAAGTCGCTGATGACAGACAATATCCATGGACGCTGTGTATGGGATTGTGAACATACGGTGGTGGATCATCAATCGGTGCTGATGAATTTTGCGGATGGTGCAACTGCGACCCTGAACATGATCGGCGGCACAGCGAAGCCGGAGCGCAATATCCACATCATTGGTACGAAGGGTGAGATCAAGGGCGTGTTTGACGATTCTGTTTTCACTGTGCGCACCATAGATACCGCCAGCGAGAAGGGCTGGAACGAGGAAGTGGTAGACCTGAAGATCGGTGGAGATAAGAGCGGCATGACAGGCTCTCATGGCGGCGGCGACCTGCGGCTGGTGGAGGACTTTGTTCATGTGCTTCAGGGTGAGGAGCCTTCCATCTCCTGCACAACGATCAAAGATTCGATCAATGGGCATCTGGGGGTCTTCTGCGCAGAGCGTGCTCGCAAGGAGAGCGCCGTCATAACGATGCCAGACATCAGATAATGCAGTGCTGACATAGAAAACGTCCCCGTGCAGTTTTGATATCCTGCACGGGGACGTTTTGCGATCTTTTTATTTCCTCATTTCCGCATTCACCCATTCCCGCACGCGGTCAGGCCGGTTGGTGACGATGCAGTCAGGGCCAAGGGGCAGCAGGGAACGGACTGCGTCCTGGGTGTCCACGGTCCAGAACGCGGCTTGGATGCCCATGGCGTGGAGCTGGTTCACGAGATCGGGGTTGGAGTAGGCGGTGTGGTATTCGCAGCTGACGATATCTACAGGGAAATCCAGCGTTTTGATATAGGCGGCCACATCTGCCTGCTCCTCCAGATGGCCGATGACCTGCTCCACGGTCTCGCCGGGGAAGTTGGCACGGAGCATATCGACCTTGTCGGCCACAGTGCGGTAGATGAGATTGTTCCGCAGGTCGATGCAGTTTTCCTCGCTGAAGGGCTCATCCATGCTGTTCACAAGGCCCAGATCCTTCCATATCACCGGCGGGGGCAGCACCATGCTGAGGAAAGCGCCGTAGGTCAGCGCGCCTACCTTCAGCTCGGGCATCAGCTGCTTTGCCTGCCGCAGCTGAGAGTGGTGGAAGGAGATGAGGGTGAGCCGGTCAGTGAGCCCGGCGGCGCGGACTGCATCCAGCACCCGGGGCACAAAGTCGGGGTCGTCCTGCAGTGGGCTTTTCAGTTCCAGCTGCACCTGGGTGCCTCCATGCCGGCGCAGAGCTCCAGCGCTTCCTGCAGCGTGGCGATCCTCTCGTTGGCGTAGATGGCATCTTTCCAGCTGCCAAAATCCAGGGTCTTCAGCTCGCCCATGGTCAGGTCGTAGATCTGGCCGGAGATGTCGGTGTGCATATCCACCATATAGTCGTGGTGGATGACCAGCTCGTTGTCGTAGGTCTTCTGTACATCCATTTCCACGCCGTCCGCGCCGATCTCCATCGCCTTGCGGAAGGCGACCAGCGTGTTCTCAGGGGCCAGATAGGATGCACCGCGGTGCGCAATGATTTGGGGTGTCGTCATCTTGTGCTATGATTCCTTTCCTTACAGTTGGCTCAGGCCAGATCTTCGCCGTCGGAGGCAATGACCTTTTTATACCAGTAGAAGCTGTCCTTCCGGCTGCGGGCCAGCGTTCCCTTGCCCTCGTTGTCCTTGTCCACATAGATGAAGCCGTACCGCTTCTTCATCTCGCCGGTGGAAGCACTGACCAGGTCGATGGGCCCCAGGTGGTGTAGCCCAGCAGGGGCAGGCCATCCTCGTTGATGGCCTTTTCCATCTGCTCGATGTGGGCCCGCAGGTAGTCGATGCGGTAGGTGTCGTGGATGGAACCATCTGCTTCCACCTTGTCCACCGCACCCAGACCATTCTCCACGATGAAGAGCGGTTTCTGGTAGCGGTCGTACAGGCTGTTCATGGTGATGCGCAGGCCCACCGGTCGATGGCCCAGCCCAATCGCTGCCTTGAGGTAGGGGTTCTTGACGGCATCCATGATGGCATTGCCGCTGGCCTTGTTCATCAGTTCGGGGTCCACAGTGGTGCAGCGGCTGGAATAGTAGCTGAAGGAGATGAAGTCCACAGTGCCCTCTTTCAGCAGCTGCTCGTCGCCCGGCTCCACCTGCAGGGCGATGCCTGCACGCTCCATCCGCTTTTTGGCCCAGACAGGGTATTCGCCGCGGGACTGGACATCAATGAAGAAGTAGTTGTCGCGGTCAGCCTCGGCAGCAGCCTGCACATCGGCAGGGGCGCAGGTGCGGGGATAGAACTGACCGGCGGCCAGCATACAGCCCACCATGGCATCGGGCATGATGGCATGGGCCAGCTTGACGGCCTTTGCGCTGGCCACCAGCTCGTGGTGAGCGGCCTGATATTTGACCTGCTGCACATTCTCGCCGGGCGCAAAGAGCAGACCGGCTCCCATAAAGGGCATGTGGAGCAGCATGTTGATCTCGTTGAAGGTCAGCCAGTACTTGACCTTGCCCCGGAAGCGCTGGAACAGCACCTCACAGTAGTGGGCGTAGGCATCCACCATCCGGCGGTCTTTCCAGCCGCCGTACTTTTTGATCAGGGCAATGGGGGTATCAAAGTGGCACAGGGTCACCAGCGGCTCAATGCCGTACTTGTGGCACTCATCAAAGAGCTCCTCATAGAAGCGCAGGCCCTCTTCGTTGGGCTGCGCGTCATCGCCGTTGGGCAGGATGCGGGTCCAGGCAATGGACAGGCGGTAGCAGCGGAAGCCCATCTCGGCAAAGAGCTTGATGTCCTCCTTGAAGTGGTGGTACATGTCAATGGCTTCGTGGAGGGGTAGAAGTGCTCGGCATCGCAGTCCAGCATCTTCAGCTGGCCCAGCGCCACGGGAAAGCGGTCGGGGCCAAAGGGCACCACGTCCACGCTGGACAGGCCGCGCCCGCCCTCGTTGTAAGCGCCCTCGCACTGGTTGGCGGCAGTGGCACCGCCCCACAGAAAGTCTTTCGGGAATTTGCCCATAGGTCTTACCTCCTGATGCAGTTGAATTCTGATGATTCAATGATACCATGTTCTGAGCCGCTGTCAACCGGGAAAGTACGACTTTAGCCGTCAATTCGACGAAAAATGTTGCTGATTTTTGACACTTTTCACGAAGAAATCGAAAATTGCGGGCGATTTTCCTTGGAATCTGTTTCTTCCAAACGGACAGTAAGTGTGATAGACTGAATAGGTAAACGGAAAACGGCTCACCCTGCCCTTCATTGCTTTGCAATGCCGGAGCGGGCGAGGACGTTGATGAAAGAGCTATCAGGAAAAATGGAGTGTTTGCTATGACTGAATTCAAGCCCATCAAGGAAGGCAAAGTCCGCGAGATCTATGACAATGGCGACAGCCTCATTATGGTTGCCACCGATCGTATCTCTGCATTTGATGTGATCCTGAAAAATAAAGTGACCAACAAGGGCAAGGTGCTGACCAGATGAGCAGATTCTGGTTCGACTACACCAAGGATGTTCTGCCCAACCACATGCTGAGCGTGGATACCGCCGATATGCCCGAGTTCTTCCGCACGCCTGCCTTTGAGGGCCGGAGCATGAAGTGCCGCAAGCTGACCATGCTGCCCATCGAGTGCATCGTGCGCGGCTACATCACCGGCAGCGGCTGGGCCAGCTACCAGCAGAACGGCACCGTCTGCGGCATCCGCCTGCCCGAGGGCCTGCAGGAATCCCAGCAGCTGCCCGAGCCCATCTACACTCCTTCCACCAAGGCTGAGATCGGCGACCACGATGAGAACATCAGCTACGAAAAGAGCATCGAGGTGCTGGAAAAGCAGTTCCCCGGCCATGGCGAGGACTACGCCACCAAGCTGCGGGACTACACCATTGCCCTGTACAAGAAGTGCGCCGCGTATGCCCTGAGCCGCGGCATCATCATTGCCGATACCAAGTTTGAGTTTGGTCTGGATGAGAACGGCAACGTGGTGTTGGGCGATGAGATGCTCACCCCAGATTCCAGCCGCTTCTGGCCGCTGGAGGGCTATGAGGCCGGCCACGGTCAGCCCTCTTTCGATAAGCAGTTCGTCCGCAACTGGCTCAAGGCCAATCCCGACAGCAACTACGATCTGCCTCAGGATGTCATCGACAAGACCATTGCCAAGTACGAGGAAGCTTATGAGCTCCTGACTGGCAAGAAGCTGTAAACACTCTGATCTTCTTTCTCCCTCTGCTGTATAACGGCAGGGGGGATTTTTATATCAGCAGACCTGCCTGGAGGGACGGCGGGGTGTTCCCCAAGCAAGTGTCCGGAGGGTGGGACGACTGCCGTAGGCAGTTGGGCGGGGGATGGAATGCCCCGGTATCGACTTGCGGG
>ENA-OQAZ01000672-OQAZ01000672.1-human-gut-metagenome-genome-assembly--contig:-NODE-672-length-18543-cov-1.882819_pt1 | contig 18543 bp, 20 predicted proteins | sample MGYA00242737_ERZ504531 | MGnify/ENA primary metagenome ERZ504531 (study PRJEB26092, sample SAMD00036244) | human gut metagenome | host: Homo sapiens | study: EMG produced TPA metagenomics assembly of... | reverse complement strand
GGAGGGAAGTGCAGTAATGCATAATGAAAACATGGAAGAGATTAAAAGCATAAGCATGCAGAATGTAACTTTCTCATACAAGGGAAAGAAAAGATATGTTTTTGAAGATTTTTCTGTAGATATTGAGCCAAATCACATTACGGGAATAATTGGTAGAAACGGACAGGGAAAAACAACATTAATGAATTTAATAGCCGGCAAGTTTGAACCGGATGAAGGAATAATTGAAATAGACGGAAAGAATCCGGCAACTGATATAGGGACAGCTAAGCGTATTGTTTATGTGGCAGGGGTAATGAGTTACAGTGAAATGAAGTTAAAAAAGATAATCGAAGAGTATAGGAGTATGTATGAAAAATTGATGAAGAGTTTGCTCATAAGTTAATGGAATTATTTGGTTTAAATAAAAAAGCAAAAATTAAAAATCTGTCAAAAGGTCAGGAAACAATTTTTAATTTTTGTTGTGGAATGGCAACAAGAGCAGACATAACAATACTTGATGAGCCGGTTTCGGGAGTTGATGCAATAAGCAGAAACAAAATATATGAAATTATTTTAAGAGACTACATAGAACATCCAAGAACAATACTAATTTCAAGTCATAATGCTAGGTGAAATGGAAAAGATTTTGTCACATATGATAATGATAGGAAACAACGATGTACTTTTTGCAGGAGACATTGAAGAACTGAAAGACAGCGTTTACAGGGTAGATGGCGAACTTGCAAATATTGAAAAATATTGTGAAGAAAAGAAAGTTTTATATAAGAAAAATCAGACATTGGGAGCTATGGCAGTTATCGAAGGCAGACTTAACAAAGAGGAAGCAGAGAAAGCCGATGAATTGGAACTTGCCACAAGCAAGCTTTCAGGGGAAGAAATTTATATGTATAAGACAGATTTGAAAAACGCAAATCAGATGGAGGCATTATGGGAAAGAGGAACTAAATAATATTAAAAAAATGTATTTGCTAAGAATGCACACAAATAAAAAATATGCAATAATAGTATTTTGTGTTGCCATTGTATTTGCATTAGTAGATATATTGTCAATGGTTATAAATTTTTCAACATGACGATGTATTTTATCTGAATCTTAACCGCAATAGCGTTGCATTGTTTTGGATAGTAATTTTGGTATTGGTTATCACATCCTTTAATATTGGTGAATACAAAAACAATTATATGGCATTTCCACAGAACAGTGTTACAAGATATGTATCAGCATATTTGGCCGATGTAACAACCTTTGGAATTGCGTCATTGTTTCAGGTAATGAACCAGTTGATTTTGTTTGGTGCGGTATCATTAGTTTCATTATTTAATAAAAACATAAAACTAAATAAATGTTTTTTCAATGAAAACTGTTTTTGCTGAGCTTGTATATTTATTGGGATGTTTTTTACTTATTACAGCAATTATCAAATTATTTGCAGTTATTTATAGAAAAAGCATGGCAGTATTTGGCGTTATTACAATTGCACTAATTGTAGGAGATTTAAGCTATAGGAATATTTGGCAGAACATTGCAGCTTATGCTAAGGAAAATAACAAATTAGTCCTATATGAAAAAGCTATAGATTTAGTTTCAGCTATAGTTGGATTTTATAAAAGAGAATATAATATGGGATTATTTTTCTTAAAAATCGTAGTGACTCTTGTAATAGCATTCTTCATAGGATTTATTATTGAAAAGAAAATCCGTGATAGCAAGCCATTGACTTTTGGCGGAAATCAAAGAGCAATATTAATAAGAATAATGGCAGTTTGCGGTTTTACAATGGCAATAGCAGGGGTTACTATGTATCTTTACAGTAACGTAACATCTAAAACAGCTACTGAAAAGAAAACATAATCCGCTACAAATAAAAGAAGGTGACAAGTACCCGCAGACAATTTCAACTTCTTATGATATGAGTGCAGTTGGAGTAGGAAACATTGATATAAGTAAAAGCAAAAAGCCAAGAATTGTAATTGAAAGGATGGAATTAGATTCAAAGAGCAAAAATAAATATATTAAAGATGTGTTTAAGGATTGCCAGATAAGTGCAGAAGTTAAAGATGGAAAAATTCAAGTTACAAGCAGTGCAAAAAATAACAAATTTGTTTACATATCAAATATGTATCAGGAAAATAACCACGTAAGAAGATTTTTAAACAAAGATCAGACAGCGGATTCAATTATGGGGACGGATATTGAAAGCATGGTTAACAGTTATATGACAGAATATTTTGTTACGCTGTATGTTCCAAAGGCAAACATAGTCAAAGATGATGAAGACTACAATATGAAATTATTTGTTAATGGAAGAGATATGAGTGATAACTTGGGATATTTTGAGGAAGAATAAAAGCAAATATAAATGCAAATTTAGAAGATAAAGGAGATTATTCTCCTTTATTTTTTTGATAATATATGTTATTCTATGTTTAGATTTTTGCGCTTATATATTGTTTAATATATGAAATTATGTTGCGCATATATTAGAGGAGATAAAGATGAACAGAGTTTTATTAAAGTTAAGTGGGGAAGCTTAGCAGGTGATAAAAAAACTGGTTTTGATGAAGATACTTGTGTAGCTGTTGCAAAACAGGTTAAAACTATAGTAGATAAGGGAGTTCAGGTAGCTATCGTTATCGGTGGAGGAAACTTCTGGAGAGGACGTACAAGCAATAAGATTGACAGAACAAAGGCTGACGGAATCGGTATGATGGCAACAATTATGAACTGCATGTATGTATCAGAAATTTTCAGAACAGAAGGAATGGATACTAATGTGTATACACCTTTTGCATGTGGAACATGGACTAAGTTATTTTCAAAGGATGAGGCAGTAGCAGACCTTAATGCAGGAAAGGTTGTTTTCTTTGCAGGTGGTACAGGACATCCTTATTTCTCAACAGATATGACTATGGTTCTTAGAGCCATTGAAATCGAAGCTGACTGCATTCTTGGTGCAAAAGCAATTGATGGTGTTTATGACAGTGATCCTGCTGTTAACCTGATGCTAAGAAGTACGATGAACTTTCAATCAGCAAGATTGTTGATGACAGATTAGGGGTTATTGACTTGGCTGCAAGTGTTCTTGCAATGGAGAACAAGATGCCAATGTTATTATTCGGATTAAACGAAGAAGACAGCATTAACAAGGCTGTATCAGGTGAAAAGATTGGCACAAAGATTACTGTAGAATAGTTAATAATTATTAACTGAAAAGTAATTTTGGATAATAACTATAGAATCAAAAATTTTAAGGATTATATAATTAGAAATATAAAAAGATTATTAATCAAAAAAATTATTAAGTATAAAATTTTATTAATTATAAAAGATTAGAGGAGAATTATAATGGAAGAATTATTAATGATATACGAAGATAAGATGGAAAAATCTTTGGCTAATTTAGGTGAAGAATATGCAACAATCAGAGCAGGACGTGCTAACCCACATATTCTTGACAAAATCAAAATTGATTACTATGGAACACCAACACCTCTTCAAGCAGGTAGGTAACGTTTCAGTTCCTGAAGCAAGAATGATTTGTATTCAGCCTTGGGACGCTTCAATACTTAAAGATATTGAACATGCAATTAATATGTCAGATGTAGGAATTAACCCTACAAACGATGGTAAGGTCATTCGTCTTGTATTCCCTGAACTTACGGAGGACAGAAGAAAAGAACTTGTTAAGGATGTTAAGAAGAAGGGTGAAAATGCCAAGGTTGCTATCCGTAACATCAGAAGAGATGCAATTGATGCCATTAAGAAGAAAGGCAAAGAAGACGGCATTTCAGAAGATGAAGTAAAAGGATATCAGGATGATGTTCAGAAGAAGACAGATGAATACATTAAGAAGATTGATGTGGAAATCGAAGAAAAATCAAACGAAATAATGACAGTATAATAAAATATCAGATTTTAGAGAATAAGAGGAGACCTGTGTTTCCTCTATTTTCGGTTAAAGGAGATTAATTATATGGCAAAAAAGATTGATATAACAGGACTTAATATACCAAAGCATGTTGCCATTATTTTGGATGGTAACGGCAGATGGGCAAAGAAAAGATTTCTTCCAAGAAACGCAGGACATGCAGCAGGTGCAAAGAATGTGGAGAAGATTATTAAAGATGCCCACGATATGGGAATTGAATATATTACAATGTATGCTTTTTCAACTGAGAATTGGAACAGACCTGATGATGAAGTAAAGGCTCTTATGAAGCTTCTTAGAAATTATCTTTCAGACTGTATTGAGAGAGCAAACAAGAACAATATGATTGTTAAAGTAATTGGTAAAAGAGAGAGACTTGATCAGGATATTCTTGACAGAATTGATGAGTTAGAGGAATGTTCAAAGAACAATACAGGAATTACTTTTATTATAGCTCTTAATTACGGAAGTCGTGATGAAATAACAAGAGCAACTAAGAAGATGGCAAAGGCTGTTGCAGACGGAGAGTTAAATCCTGATGACATTACAGAGGATACTGTTAATTCATATTTAGATACAGCAGGCATTCCTGATCCTGACCTTCTTATTAGAACAAGTGGTGAGATAAGATTGTCTAATTATCTTTTATGGCAGTTGGCTTACACAGAGTTTTATTTTACAGATGTTTTATGGCCGGATTTTAACAAAGAAGAATTAAAGAAGGCTATTGTAAAATATAATGAAAGAGACAGACGTTTCGGCGGAGTAAAAACAGAAGAATAAAATACATAATAGTAGGAGAAAAACAAAATGGTTTTAAGTAAATTTGCAAATAAATCTTTCTTTACAAGATTATTAAGTGGAATAGTTCTAGTAGCTTTAATGTTGGCTACAATTATACCGGGAGGAAACATTCTTTTTGTGGCAAATCTTTTGATTTCAGTAGTAGGCGTATATGAATTATACAAGGTTCTTGGAATTGAAAAGAATTCACTTGGAATTACAGGTTATATAGCAGTTTTGGCATATTATGCAGTACTTTATTTTGATAAGAAAGAATATATGATGATTCTTATGGTAGTATTTTTTAATGTGCTTACTTGCTCAGTATGTATTTATGTTCCCTAAGTATAAAACAGAACAGATTTCAAACGCTATTATGAGTATGTTATATGCAGGCGTAATGTTATCATATCTTTATAGTGTACGTGAGGGAAATAACGGAGCATATACAGTATGGCTTATTTTCCTTTGCTCATGGGGAAGTGATACATGTGCATACCTTGCAGGTGTAGCTTTTGGAAAACATAAGATGGCTCCTGTTTTAAGCCCAAAGAAGTCAGTTGAAGGTGCAGTTGGGGGCGTTGTTGGAGCAGCAGCACTTGGAGCAATTTATGCAACAATTTTTTCAAGTAATATTACAATGAGCATTAATCCGGTTGCGGGATTTGCAATTATTTGTGCAGTGGGAGCTTTAATTTCAATGGTAGGCGACTTGCTGCATCAGCTATTAAGAGAAATCATGATATCAAGGATTATGGCAAACTAATTCCCGGACATGGCGGAATTATGGATCGATTTGACAGTGTTATTTATGTGGCACCTGTTATTTGGATTTTATTACAGATTTTTTAAGGAGACGATATGAAAAATATTTCCATTCTTGGATCAACAGGATCCATAGGAACACAAACATTAGATATTGTAAGAGCAAATGATGATTTGAACGTTGTTGCCATTGCGGCAGGCTCAAATATTAAAAAATTAGAAGAACAGATTAGAGAGTTTCATCCTGAACTTGTATGTGTTTTCAATGAAGATGCAGCATTAAAACTTAAAGATGCAGTTAAGGATACATCAGTAAAATTAGTAGCAGGAATGGACGGACTTATTGAAGCAGCTGTTTATGAAAAAGCTGAAATAGTTGTTACGGCTTTTGTGGGAATGATAGGTATAAGGCCTACACTTGAAGCAATTAAGGCAGGTAAGGATATTGCATTAGCTAATAAGGAAACATTAGTTACAGCAGGACAATATTGTTATGTCAATGGCTAAGGAATATGGCGTAAAAATTCTTCCGGTAGACAGCGAACACAGCGCTATTTTCCAGTGCCTAAACGGCGAAAATTCAAGAGAGATAGACAAGATTCTTCTTACAGCTTCAGGCGGACCGTTTAGGGGCAGAACAAGAGAGCAGATGAAAAATGTTCAGGTTGAAGATGCATTAAAGCATCCAAATTGGTCCATGGGACAAAAAATAACCATCGACTCTGCTACAATGGTTAACAAGGGATTGGAAGTAATTGAAGCTAAATGGCTTTTTGGAGTTGGTCTTGATGATGTGCAGGTTGTTGTTCAGCCACAGAGCCTTATTCATTCCATGGTACAGTTTAAGGACGGCGCAATTATGGCACAGCTTGGAACTCCTGACATGAGATTACCTATCCAGTATGCACTTTATTATCCTGAAAGAAGATTTTTGGCAGGAGAAAGAGTTGATTTTGGCAAAATAGCACAGATTACATTTGAAGATCCTGATCCTGAGAACTTTAGGGGATTGGCATTGGCTTATCAGGCAGCAACAGTTGGAGGTTCAATGCCTACAGTATTTTAATGCTGCAAACGAGAAGGCAGTAGCTAAGTTTCTTAACAGAAAGATTGGATTCTTAGACATAACAGATATTATTGAATATTGTATGAGTATGCATAAGGCTATACCTAACCCTACAGTAGAGCAGATTTTAGACATTGAACAGTGGACATATGAATTAATCGAAGTAGGTGGTAGGATGCAGACATTAATCAGTATTATAATAGCCCTTATAATTTTCAGTGTATTAGTTTTAATACACGAATTTGGACATTTTATAGTTGCAAAGAAGTGTGGAGTTGTAGTTAACGAGTTTTCCGTTGGTATGGGACCAAGACTTCTTAGCAGAGTTGCAAAAAGTGGCACAAGATATTCAATTAAGGCACTTCCTTTAGGCGGTTCATGTGCAATGCTTGGTGAAGATGAAGATAATGCAGAAGAAGGTTCTTTTAACTCTAAACCTTTATGGGCAAGAATGGCAATTGTTGTTGCAGGACCTTTCTTTAACTTTATTCTTGCATTTTTATTGGCCTTAATTGTTATCGGTTACAACGGCGTTGATATTTCTTACGTTTCTAAAGTAACAGAAGGCAGTAATGCATACGAGGCAGGACTTAGACAGGGAGACAGAATTACTAAATATAACGGAGCTACAGTTTCAGTAGGCCGTGAAATTTATTTGGAAGATTATGTTAGCCCACTTGACGGAAGTGATATTTCAGTTACTTTTGTAAGAGATGGAAAGAAGCAGACTATTAGTTATGCACCTGACAGTGAAGAACGTTATATAGTTGGCATTTCATATTATGAAACAGATCCAAAGGCTACTATTAGTAGTGTTCCTAAAGGTTCAGCAATGGATCAGGCAGGAGTTGTTGCAGGAGATGAAGTTGTGGAAATTAACGGTACAAAGATTTCAACAGGAAAGGATTTAAAGGAATATATTGATGCACATCCTTTTGGAAAAGAAGAAATCAATATTACTGTTAAGCGTAATAATAAAGAAAAGAAAGTAGTCGTAGTTCCACAGATGACTAAGCTTTACAGCAGCGGATTTGTTTATAATCTTGCAAGAGATAAGCAGTCTGTAGGCGGAGTTTTAAAATATAGTCTTGTGGAAGTGAGATATGAAATTAATACAGTTCTTAAAAGCTTAAAGATGCTTGTAACAGGAAAGGTTTCAGCTAATGAAGTATCAGGTCCTGTAGGTATTGTTAATGTTATTGGAGATACTTACAACCAGACTAAGTCAGAAGGCTTTATGGTTACTTTGTTCACAATGATTAATATGGCAATTATGCTTAGTGCAAACCTTGGTGTAATGAACCTTTTACCTATACCGGCATTGGACGGTGGAAGATTATTCCTTTATATTGTAGAGCTTATTATTAGAAGACCTATACCTAAGGACAAAGAAGGAATGATACACTTTATAGGATTTATTTTGTTAATGGTGCTTATGGTATTCTTAATATTTAATGATATTAGAAAGATTATTTTATAAGATTGCAAGGCGGCAGGTAATATGTATAGAGATAATACGAAAGTAATTAAGATTGGCGATAGAGTAATAGGCGGAGGAAATCCTATTCTTATTCAGTCAATGACAAACACAAAAACAGAAGATGTAGAAGCAACGGTTAACCAGATTAAGGAGTTAGAGGCAGCAGGTTGTGACATTATAAGATGTGCAGTTCCAACAATGGAAGCAGCCAAGGCTATTAAGGAGATTAAGAAACAGATTAATATTCCACTTGTTGCGGATATTCATTTTGATTACAGACTGGCAATTGCAGCAATGGAGAACGGAGCTGACAAGATTAGAATTAATCCGGGAAATATCGGCTCAGTTGAAAAGGTTAAGGCAGTAGTTGATGTGGCAAAGGAGAAAAAAATTCCAATAAGAGTTGGTGTAAATAGTGGTTCTCTTGAAAAACACATTCTTGAAAAATATGGAAAAGTTACAGCAGAGGGAATAGTTGAAAGTGCATTAGATAAGGTTAAAATTATTGAAGACTTAGGCTATGACAATCTTGTTATCAGCATTAAGTCATCAGATGTTTTAATGTGTGTTAAGGCACATGAACTTATTGCGGAAAGAACTAACTATCCACTTCATGTAGGAATAACAGAATCAGGTACTGTAACATCCGGAAATATTAAGTCAGCAATAGGACTTGGACTTATTTTAAATCAGGGAATAGGTGATACTATCAGAGTTTCACTTACAGGTGATCCTGTTGAGGAAATAAGAAGTGCTAAGCTTATTTTGAAAACATTAGGACTTAGAAAAGGCGGTATTTCAGTAGTTTCATGTCCTACATGTGGCAGAACCAGAATAGACTTAATAGGTCTTGCCGAAAAGGTTGAAAAGATGGTATCCAAATACGATAATCTGGATATAAAGGTTGCCGTAATGGGCTGTGTAGTTAACGGTCCCGGAGAGGCAAGAGAAGCTGATATTGGAGTTGCCGGTGGAGTAGGCGAAGGACTTTTTAATTAAGAAAGGTGAGATTGTTAAGAAAGTTCCTGAGGATATGCTTTTACAGACACTGGAAGATGAATTGAAAAATTGGAGTGAATAATTTGGAGAGAAAAAAAGTTTTTTGACGTTTTTCCAACACTTAAATTAAATGATAATTTGCAGGCTATGTTTGAGGAAGTTTATGTAACACGAGTTTCCTCTAATATGTCTCATGACAAGTTAAGAGTTTATATTGAAAGCAGCAGACTTATTGAAAAGTCTGCTATTTTCACCGTGAGAGATGAAATTATAAGAAATCTCAGAATGGGAAAGCGAATTGGAATTGAAATAGTAGAAAAATATCATTTATCACAACAGTATACAGTAGAAAATCTTCTTGATGCCTACAAGGAGAGCATAGTTATGGAACTTGGAGTAAGAAGTCCCATAGTTTCAACCATGTTTAAAAAGGCTCCCGTTCGTTGGGATGGCAATAAGATGATTATTGACTTGGAGGCTAATATTATTTCAGAATCCAGAATGAAGATTTTAAAGGACACAGTTGAAAGAATATTTGCTAACAGATTTGAAATGCCTATTGAGGTAGTTATTGATAAGAAAAGATTTGAAACTAACAGGTTTGCAAAGCAGAATGCCAGACGACTTCAGAACGAGGTTGAGGTGTTACTTAACAGAGATAACGGACCAAAGGCTAAGAAGGAAGAAAAGAAAGAGGAGGCACCAAAGCCTGTTGTAATCAGAAAGGCAAGCCGTTCAGACAATCCTGAGGTAGTATATGGAAGGGACTTTAAGTTTGAGTCAGATACTAACCTTTGTGATGTTTTTGAAGGCACCGGAGAATGCACGGTAAAAGGTCAGATTATGACAATGGATGAGAGAGAAACAAAGACAGGAAAGTTTATTGTTACTCTTGAAATTACCGATTTTACAGACAGTATTGCCGTTAAGATGTTTTTGGCAGACGGTAATGTGCTTAAGGACTTTAAACAGAAAGTAAAGAAAAGGTTCTTTTGTGCGAATTAAAGGTGTTGCCCTTTATGATACATGGGATAAGCAGGTGGAAATCAGCCGTGTTGACGGAATGAAGTCTATTTCTCCATTTGCCACAGAGAAGCGTAAAGATACAGCAGTAGACAAGCGTATTGAACTTCATTGCCATACTAAAATGAGTGATATGGATGGTGTAAGTGAATGTAAAAAAATTGTACGTCGTGCTTATGAGTGGGGTCACAAAGCCATTGCCATAACAGACCATGGTGTTGTACAGGCTTTCCCTGATGCATGGCATGAATATGAAGCTATTGAAGCTGAATGTGAAAAGGCAGGCAGGGAATGTGACTTTAAGGTTATATATGGTGTTGAAGCTTATCTTGTAGATGACTTAAAGGATATGATTGTTAATCCTAAAGGTCAGCATTTAAATGACAGGTATGTTGTTTTCGACTTGGAAACTACAGGTTTTAGTGCAAAAAGCGACAAGATTATAGAAATTGGTGCCGTTAAAGTCGAAAACGGAAAGATTATTGACAGATTTAGCACTTTTGTTAACCCTGAAATTCCTATTCCTTTTAGAATTGAAAAGTTAACAAGCATTAATGATGAAATGGTTATTGATGCACCAAAGATAGAAGAGGTATTGCCTAAGTTTATGGAATTCTGTAAAGATGCGGTTATGGTTGCCCACAATTCGGATTTTGATATGAGTTTCATAGAAGCTAATTGCAAAAGACAGAATTTAGAATGTGATTATACGGTAATTGATACAGTTGCAATGTCAAGATACCTTATTATCGGACTTGGACGATATAAGCTTGATAATGTAGCGAAGGCATTAGGTATTGTTCTGGACCATCATCACAGGGCAGTTGATGATGCAGAATGTACTGCACTTATTTTTCTGAAATTATGTAAAATGCTTGTGGACAAGGGAATCGATAATCTTGATGAATTAAACAGACAGGGAAAGCAGTCAAAGAATTTAATTGATAAGCTTCCTGCTCATCATGCAATTATACTTGTAAAGAATCAGGTTGGAAGAGTTAATTTGTATAAGCTTATATCTAGATCTCACATAGAAACATTTGCAAACAAAAGACCACGAATTTTAAAAAGTGATTATCTTGAATTAAGTGAGGGACTTATTATCGGTAGTGCCTGTGAAGCAGGTGAGTTGTATCAGGCAATTCTTCACGGAAAAAGCCAGCAGGAAATAGCACGTCTTGCTGAATTTTATGATTATTTTGAAGTGCAGCCAATTGGAAATAATGAGTTTATGTTAAAAACAGGTGATCCTGAAATAGATGACAGAAAGAAGTTTCTTGTTGATTCAGTAGAAGAACTTCAGGAAGTTAATAAGAAGATTATTGACTTAGGAAAGAAGTTTAACAAAATGACAGTTGCAACATGCGACGTTCATTTCCTTGATCCGGAAGATGAAATTTACAGACGAATTATCCAGTGCGGTAATGGCTTTAAAGATGCAGACAATCAGGCACCTTTGTACTTAAGAACAACAGATGAAATGCTTAAGGAATTCGATTATCTTGACAGTGATTTGGCAGAAGAAATTGTTATTAAAAACCCTGCCCGAATCAACGATATGATAGAGAACATTTCACCTATTCATCCTGATAAATGTCCACCTGTATTGGATAATTCAGAAGAAAACTTGCGTAATATTTGTTTTGAAAAGGCACACGATATGTACGGCGAGAAATTGCCTAAAATAGTTGAGGACAGACTGGAAGTAGAACTTAACTCAATTATCGGTAACGGATATGCGGTTATGTACATAATGGCGCAGCGTCTTGTTTGGAAGTCTAATGAAGACGGATATTTGGTAGGTTCTAGAGGTTCCGTTGGTTCTTCTTTTGCAGCAACAATGTCAGGTATAACAGAGGTTAATCCTTTGGCACCCCACTATTATTGTACAGAGTGTAAAAGTTCATTCTTTGAAGACGAAGTTACAGTACCTGATGAGGCAGACAAAGAAGCAGTGAAGGAGATTCAGGATACAATAAGACAGTTAAGGGAAGACGGTGGTGTAGGACTTGACTTGCCACCAAGAAAATGTCCTTATTGCGGAAAGGATATGTGCAGAGATGGTTTTGAAATTCCTTTCGAAACATTCTTAGGTTTCGGTGGAACAAAGGAGCCGGATATTGACTTGAACTTCTCAGGAGAATATCAGTCCAATGCCCATGCGTATACGGAAGTTATGTTTGGTAAGGGACACACATTTAGAGCAGGAACCATAGCCGGACTTGCAGAAAAAACAGCTTACGGTTATGTAAAGAATTATTACGAAGAACACGGACAAATAAAGCGAACAGCAGAAATTGACCGAATTTCAAGAGGGTGCCAGGGAATCCGTAGAAGTACGGGACAGCATCCGGGTGGTATTGTTATTGTTCCAAGAGATAAGGAAATATATGAATTTACCCCTATCCAAAAACCGGCAAATGATATGACAACTGATATTATTACAACTCATTTCGAATATCATGCTATTGATGCCAACTTATTGAAACTTGATATTCTGGGACACGATGATCCTACAATGATCAGACGTCTTGAAAAGTTGACAAATACTAACGTTAACAGAGATGTTCCAATTAATGATCCAAAGGTAATGTCTTTGTTTACAAGTCCGGAAGCACTGGGAATAACATCAGATGATATAGATGGATGCCCAACAGGTTCGTTGGGACTTCCTGAACTTGGTACAGACTTCGTTATTCAGATGCTGGTGGATACAAAGCCTACTAAGATTTCTGATCTTGTTAACATATCAGGTTTGTCTCACGGAACAGATGTATGGCTTGGAAATGCCCAAACATTAATTGAAGAGGGCAGATGTACAATTTCAACTGCTATCTGTACCCGTGACGACATTATGGTATATCTGATGCATAAAGGCATTGAACCACAGGTAAGTTTCCAGATAATGGAGCATGTACGAAAAGGTAAAGGCCTCAGATATACAAGGACAAAAAGAGTGGCAAGGAAATAAACGAAGAGGAAGTAATGCACCAGCATAATGTTCCTGACTGGTACATTGGTTCATGTAAAAAGATTAAATATATGTTCCCTAAAGCTCATGCGGCAGCATATATTATGATGCACTTAGAGTTGCCTGGTATAAAGTTTACATACCACTTGCTTACTATGCTGCATACTTTGCCATTAGAGCAAAAGCATTTAACTACGAAACAATGTGTCGAGGCAAGGAAAAGCTTGAATATTATATGGCTGACTTGAAAAGAAAGAAAGCAAATCACGAAATAGCTAAGAAAGATGAAGACGCTCTTGGCGATATGAAAGTTGTACAGGAAATGTACGCCAGAGGATTTGAGTTTATGCCTATAGACATATACAAGGCTAAAGCACATGAATTTCAGATAATAGACAACAAGCTAATGCCAAGCCTTGACACAATAGAAGGCTTAGGCGAAAAGGCTGCCGATGGTTTGGTAGAAGCAGTAGCAAACCAATCAGGCCCATTTGTTTCAAAAAATGAATTGCGAGAAAAAAGCAAGCTAAGTAAGACAGTAATAGAAACAATGTCAAGTTTGGGACTGCTGGAAGGAATGCCGGAAGACAGCCAGTTGTCAATATTTGACTTCTAGGGTGAAGAGTGGAACAGAGAATATAGAAGTAAGGATGAAGGACTGCCCGCTGGGCAGTCCTTTGTTGATGGGGGAGCGTGGTAGCTGAAATATTATGCGTGAATATTATACGTGAATTTTATACGTGAAGATTATAATTAAATGCAAATAGTACTAGAAATAGTACTGTTTGCATTTATTTTTTTGCAATTAAGCGAAAAAAACTGTACAAATTCTAAACAGTTCAGGATAGCAACAGAAGTTAAAAAGGATGAGGAAGACAGGGTGACAATTTTGTCCCCTAATTTTAGAGATAACATAAATGAGAAAAATTAAGTATTTTGATAGCGAGCTATCAATGAGGAATATATAAAAATACAGATAGTTAGAAATGATGGAATTAGGAGTTAGTATATAGAAAAGATTTGATTGAGGAATGTGCATCAAGAAACATTCAGACGAAAGCCACATCAACAAAAGAGCAGCTTGTGGAGTAAAAGTGGTAGCCTTTTTGTAAAACATCCCAATTTGGTATTTTTACATGATTAGAAAAACAATGTTTTTCTAAAAGTGGCTTTTTGATTTTAACATTACAAATTAATTATAGTCGAAAAAAGTCGATAATTATTTTATTTGAAAATAGTACGCTATTTTTAAACTAAACTGCATTTTTTCTTCACATCATCACTATAATAAGTGTTTTTGATAAGTTTATCATAGTAGAGGTAAAGCTTTTGTACGCCTCTTTCGAGAAAGAAATAATGCCTTATGTAAAATAAAAGAAGAATGTATATTGCAAGCAAAAATACAAACAACCATAAACTTTGGAGAACATAATTTGCCAAAATTGCAATGATTGCAAATGTAACTGTCACGATTAAATGAATAAGTCTTTCATTTTGGAAAAACTGAATCTGTTTCATAAAATCGTTAAAAACTGCTTCATGTTCATCGTCTGACAATTCTTTTGATGTGACCATTTCCATATGGTCTAAAAATTCCTGTAATCGTTCTCTCATATAAACCTCCCGACTTTGATGTTTATTTATATGTATATTTTACAACTAAACAAACATAAATAAAGTCTAAAATTTAATTAATATTCTTCATTTTTATAATGAATCTACAATTTACTGAAACAATCTGTATGCATTAAAGTCGCGTTAGCTCCACCGATATCAAATAAATTTATTTAGCTAATATTTATGCCATCCAGACTAGATAGATTAACCTATAAATTATTGTTGATTTGTATTTATTTGTTCCAAATAACAAAAAATAAAAACAAATCTGACAAAAAGAGAAAAGTAATAACAAGTACGTTCATTCAAAAAAGAGATTATATTTGCTATCATCATTTTAACTAAGAAAATAGGCAGGGAGAGGATTATGAGATACGGACATTTTGATAATGAAAAAAGAGAGTATGTAATAGACAGAGTGGATCTTCCTACATCATGGACGAATTATTTAGGTGTGAAAGATACATGCGTGGTAGTTAATCATACGGCAGGTGGTTATATGTTTTATAAAACACCTGAGTATCATAGAGTAACAAGGTTTAGAGGCAATTCAGTGCCAATGGACAGACCGGGACATTATGTGTATGTAAGAGACAATGATAATGGTGATTACTTTAGCATTTCATGGCAGCCGGTAGGAAAGCCACTTGATAAAGCTAAGTATAAGTGCAGACATGGATTATCATATTCTGTTTATGAATGCGAATATGATAAATTAAAAGCAAGTCAGAAACTTTGCGTTCCAATAGAAGATGATGTTGAACTTTGGGATGTAGTTATTGAAAATACAGACAATAAACCTAGAAACTTAAGTATTTTTTCTTATTGTGAATTTTCCTTCCATCATATTATGATAGATAATCAGAATTTTCAGATGAGTTTGTATTGTGCGGGTTCCTCATATAAGGATGGAATTATATTGTATGACTTATTCTATGAAGAATTTGGTTATCAGTATTTTACTTCAAATTTTTCTCCAGACGGCTTCGATTGCCTCAGAGACAAGTTCCTGGGTTTATATCATACGGAAGATAATCCACAGGCAGTAATAAATGGACAATGTACAGGCTCATTTGAAAAAGGAAATAATCACTGCGGTTCTTTACAGAAAAATATTGTAATACAACCGGGCGAAAAAGTCAGACTTATCTTTATGTTAGGTGAAGGCGATGACACAGAAGGTAGAAGAATAAGAGAAAAGTATAGCGATTTTGCAAATGTGGACAAAGCATACAAAGATTTGGAAAAGTATTGGGATGATAAAATTAATAAATTAACAATAGAAACTCCAAGTGAAGCAATGAACACAATGATTAATATATGGAATTTATATCAGTCAGAAGTAAATGTAATGTTTTCAAGATTTGCATCTTTCATCGAAGTAGGTGGAAGAACGGGATTGGGATATAGAGATACGGCGCAGGATTCAATGACCATACCGCATTCTAATCCGGAAAAATGCAAACAGAGAATAGTACAGCTTCTTAATGGATTAGTTTCAAAGGGATATGGATTACATTTATTCCAACCGGAATGGTTTGAAAAGAAAAAGGATGATAAGAAACCTTTTAAATCACCTACAGTAATTCCGGGAATTAATAAGTCAGACATAATACATGGTATTGAAGATGCATGCTCGGATGATGCTTTATGGCTTATACCATCTATTGTGGAATATATAAAAGAAACAGGAGAAATCGAATTTGCTGATCAGATTGTTCCATATGCAGATAAGGGAGAAGGTACCGTATATGAACATATGATGAGAATATTAGATTTTTCAGCAAAAGAAGTAGGAGCAACAGGAATTTGCTTAGGACTTAGGGCAGATTGGAATGACTGCTTAAATCTTGGCGGAGGAGAAAGTGCTTTAGTATCATTTTTACATTATTGGGCAATAAACAATTTTATAGAATTAGCACAGTATCTTGGAAGAGATGATGATGTTAAGAAATATAAAAAAATGGCCACTCATGTAAAAGATGTATGTAATAATGAATTGTGGGATAAAGATTGGTTTATAAGAGGAATAACCAAAAACGGAAAGAAAATTGGAACAAGTACAGACAAAGAAGGTAAAGTCCATTTAGAGTCAAATGCCTGGGCAGTATTGTCGGGGGCGGCATCGGAAGAAAAAGGCATTAAGGCTATGGACAGTGTAAAAGAATATTTGGCAACACCATATGGAATAATGTTAAATGCTCCATCGTATACAGTTCCTGATGATGATATAGGATTTATCACAAGAGTATATCCGGGTGTTAAGGAAAATGGTGCGATATTCTCACATCCAAACCCATGGGCATGGGCAGCAGAATGTGTACTTGGAAGAGGCAACAGGGCAATGGAATATTATAATTCGTTATGCCATACAATCAGAATGACATGATTGAAATCAGAGAAGCAGAACCATATTCTTATTGCCAGTTTATCATGGGAAAAGACCATACTGCATACGGAAGAGCGAGACATCCGTTTATGACAGGAAGTGGAGGATGGTCATATTTCTCAGCGACAAGATATATGCTTGGAATCAGACCTGATTTTGATAAATTAAATATTGATCCATGTATCCAAAGGAATGGGATAAATTTAAAGTTCACCGTGTATGGAGAGGCGCGGAGTACGATATAAATGTAGTTAACCCTAATAAGGTTAATAAAGGAGTTAAAGAAATAAAATTAAACGGGGAAATAGTAGATTTTATTCCGGTTATGGAAAAAGGAAGCCATAATTTGGTTGAAATCACCATGGGGTAGCATAAGGTATAATGAGGAGGCTACATGATTAAATTTGGAACAGGCGGCTGGAGAGCAGTCATAGGAGATGAATTTACTAAGAAAAACATTCAATTATTAGCTCAGGCTATGTGCAACAAAATGAAAGCAGAAGGCAAGACTGATAAAGGAATGATAATTGGTTATGACAAGAGATTTTTGTCAAAAGAAGCTATGAGATGGATGGGACAGGTATTTGCAGCACAGGAAATTACAACATTGCTCGTTAACAAATCAGCGCCTACTCCTCTTATTATGTTCTATGTAGAAAAACATAAAATGCCATATGGAATGATGGTAACAGCAAGCCATAATCCGGCTATTTACAATGGCGTAAAAGTATTTACTTATGGTGGCAGAGATGCCGATGAAAATCAGACAAAAGAAATAGAAGACTACGCTTCAAAAATAGATGTGGATTCTATAGAAGAAATGGATTATGATGAGGCAGTAAGCAAAGAGTTAATTAAAGAAATTTATCCTTTAAATGAATACTTAGATAATATAATTAATGCTGTAGATATGCAGAAAATCAGAAATGCAGGTCTTAGAGTTGCTTTAGACCCGATGTATGGAGTTTCTGAAATACCTTTAAAAACATTACTGCTTACGGCAAGATGTGATGTAGAAACAATACATGACAGACATGATACCTTATTTGGTGGAAAACTTCCATCACCAAGTGCATCAACTCTTAGAGGTCTTATGACAAGAGTAATTGATTATGGATTTGACATAGGAATTGCTACAGATGGAGATGCGGACAGAATTGGAGTTATTGATGATACAGGAAGATTTCTTCATCCAAATGACATTCTTGTGTTATTATATTATTATCTTGTAAAATATAAAGGATGGCATGGTGCAGTAGTTAGAAACGTAGCTACAACACATATGCTTGATAAGGTAGCAAATAAGTTTGGGGAAACTTGTTACGAAGTTCCGGTGGGTTTTAAGTATATATCAGCAAAAATGACTGAAGAAAATGCAGTTATTGGCGGGGAATCTTCCGGAGGACTTACAGTACGTGGACATATTAATGGTAAAGATGGTATTTACGCAGCAATGTTACTTATAGAAATGATAGCAGTTACAGGAAGAAAGTTAATCTGAAATATAATAAAAGACAT
>ENA-OQAZ01000671-OQAZ01000671.1-human-gut-metagenome-genome-assembly--contig:-NODE-671-length-18548-cov-2.657022_pt1 | contig 18548 bp, 26 predicted proteins | sample MGYA00242737_ERZ504531 | MGnify/ENA primary metagenome ERZ504531 (study PRJEB26092, sample SAMD00036244) | human gut metagenome | host: Homo sapiens | study: EMG produced TPA metagenomics assembly of... | reverse complement strand
TCGGAACCTGTAAAAAATAAATAAACGCATATGCGGAAATGCGGATAAAAAATAAAAAGCGGAGGTGTTTGATTATGTCAAAAATCACAGAAGTAGCAGAATTGGTAGAAAAAGGAAAAGCAAAACTTGTAGGTGCAGCTGTACAGTCAGCTCTTGATGAAGGCTGTGAGGCAACAGAGATTCTTAACAGCATGATCGATGCAATGGCTGTTGTAGGTGAAAGATTTAAAAACGGAGAAATCTTTGTTCCGGAAATGCTGGTAGCAGCCCGTGCAATGAAAAAGGGTGTTGAGGTTCTGAAACCGCATCTTGCATCCGGCGCTACAGGAAGTATGGGAAAACTTATCATCGCTACTGTAGCAGGAGATCTTCATGATATCGGAAAGAATCTTGTTGCGATGATGATCGAAAGTGCCGGCTTTGAAGTTATTGATCTCGGTGTTGATGTACCTGCATCGAAGGTTATTGAATGTTACAAAGAAAATCCGGATGTTAAGGTAATTGCACTTTCAGCGCTGCTCACAACTACAATGCCGGCTCTGAAGGATACAGTTGCAGCACTTAATGCGGAAGATTTCAGAAGCAATGTTAAGATCATGGTTGGAGGAGCACCGATCACGAAGGAATTTGCAGATGAGATCGGCGCAGATGGATATTCAGAAGATGCAGCAAGCGCAGCAGTTCTTGCAAAAGCTTTGGCAGCATAAGGGAAAATAAAACGGGCCGCTCTGTATTGTCTGTGCATGGCATAGACGGCAGAGCGGCTTTTGCTTTACAGTGACCATCGGAGGGATAAAAATGTACCGAATAAAATTTATCAGGGAGGAAAAGGAGATCCTGGTGGAACCGGGTACCAGGATCCTTGAGGCGGAAAGAAAAGCAAAGCTGGTTCCTGATGCACCTTGCGGAGGCCGGGGAAAGTGCGGGAAATGTCGTGTTAAAATAGAGGATCACATGGTGCTTGCATGTCAGACGGAAATCCACAGTGATCTTGAAGTAGATACATTGTCCGGATGCCAGGAAGAGGAAATCCTTACAGAAGGAATGCAGAGACCGGTTGCGTTCAGGCCTGATCTGAAACAGAAAAAAGTGATTCTTGAGAAACCGGAGACAGGAGACAACCGCTCTGAATGGGAGCGGCTGACAGAACAGCTGGATGTGGAAAAACCTGTTCTGCCTGATACTGAAATTGCATCGAAGCTTTACGGCTGCAGAAAAGAAGCAGAAGAATGGTATGTGATCTGTGCAGGAAATGAGCTCCTGGATATCAGCAGAGAAGAGAAAAAAATCTGTTTTGCGGCTTTTGATATAGGTACAACGACGGTGGTCGGCTATCTTATGGATGCGTTGACCGGGAAGCAGCTGGCTCTCAAGAGCAGAATGAACCCACAGACTCAGTATGGCGCAGATGTGATCATGCGGGCGGATCATGCTCTGGAGAATGGCGTAGAGCAGCTGACCGGCTGCATACGGAATGCGGTTGATGAAATGCTCCAGGAACTGGCAGAGGAAGCAGGAAGAAGCACATCAGATATCTGTCAGGTATCTGTGGTAGGAAATACCTGCATGCATCATCTTTTTCTTGGGATTTCTCCGGCATCGCTGGTCCATGCACCGTATAATCCGGCGATCAGTCAGGGGCTTACACTGAATGCGGAGCAATATGGGCTCCATATCCACAGAAAGGGGCAGCTGCTTATGCTGCCTGATATAGCCGGGTATGTAGGGGCAGATACCTGTGGCTGCATTTTGACGCTCAGACAGGATCACCAGAACGAGATCAGCCTTATGATCGATATTGGAACGAACGGGAGATGGTCCTCGGAAATAAAACGAGATTAGCCTGCTGTTCAACAGCTGCCGGTCCGGCATTTGAAGGTGCAAAGATCGAGTGCGGGATGCGCGGAGGAGCAGGAGCAGTAGATCATGTAGTATACAAAGATGGAAAATGGGAATACACGACTATAGGAAATAAGGCTCCGGCAGGCTTATGCGGCTCAGGTCTGATCGATCTTGTGGCACAGCTGTACCTGGCTGGTTTTATTGATGAAAGTGGCCATCTGGAAAGCGGCAGGAAAAGGCAGGAGTGTTTGTGCTGGTACCTCCGGAAAAGTCGGGGAATGACAGGGGCGTTTATCTGACACAGAAGGATATCGGAGAGGTGCAACTGGCAAAAGCGGCTATCGCAGCGGGAATCTTTCTTCTTATGAAAAGACTGGAGATCACGGAAAAGGATATTAAACAGGTCTATCTTGCCGGTGCATTCGGCAATTACATGAATCCGGAAAGTGCGGCGGCGATCGGGATGTTCCCGGCTGAGCTGCTGCCCAAGATACAGCCGGTGGGAAATGCAGCCGGAGAAGGTGCCAGGATCGCGCTTCTGAATGAAGAGGAAAGAAAAGAAATGGATCGGATTGTCAAAAATATGGATTTTGTGGAGCTGGCAGCCTCGCCGGAGTTCCAGGACTGTTTTGTGGATGGCTTATGCTTTCCGTAATGCGAGGAGAATGGATATGCTAAATATAAAAGAACTGGAAGAACTGGGAAAAAAAGGCAGGATTTTCCCATGTAGCGCTTCTGAAGAGCGATTCGATCGAGCTTATGCCGGAAGTAAGGGAAATGTGCAAAAATAATATCTGTCATATGTATGCAAAACGCTGGAGCTGTCCTCCCGGATGCGGAGATCTTGAAGTATGCAGAAAAAAGATAGAAAAGTACAGGGAAGGCATTATTGTCCAGACAGTGGGGAAACTGGAGGATCCTCTGGACGGAGAGACGATGATGGAGACAGAAGCGGTTCATAAACAGAATTTTTATGAATTTGAAAAAGTGCTCAGAGAAAGATGGCCGGGTATGCTCCCCATAGGGGCCGGGTGCTGTACAAAATGTAAAACGTGTACATATCCGGATGCTCCATGCCGTTTCCCCGAACAGGCATTTTCTTCGATGGAAGCCTATGGAATGCTGGTAACACAGGTATGCCAGGCAAATGGTCTGGAATACTATTATGGCCCCTGTACGATCGCCTATACCAGCTGCTATCTTCTTGAATAGAACAGGAGTAAAAAAATGAATGACAGAGAACGGGAGGCATATCTGAGCAGGATCGGATATGAGGGTGAATTAAGAACAGATAAAAAAATGTCTGGAAAAAGATAATGGAACTTCATCTTTGCAGTATTCCCTTTGAAAATTCTGGAAGTTTTTGACGAGGGAAGGATTCCTTCTCTGAGGTCGGAAGATATTTATGAGAAGATCATTGTCAGAAAACGAGGCGGATATTGCTTTGAGCTGAATAAATTGTTTTATGAGTTTCTGAAAGCTTTGGATTTCCGTGTGATCCCTGTGGCGGTAAGGATATTGTGGAACCGGGAAGAGCTTCCGCCGGTCCTGCACCGGGCAACCCTTGTTATTTTTGAGGAAGGAAGCTATTACTGTGATGTAGGATACGGAGGTCCCGGACCCAAGAAGCCGGTTCTTATGAAGGATGGTATCCACAGAGAAAAAAACGGATGGTACCGTGTTAACATGAAACCGGGAAATACAAACGGAGAGATTCTTGTTGAACGAAAGAAAGAAGAAAAATATCTGCCAATACTCAGATTTTCACAGATTCCTGCAGTAGAAGCAGATTTTGAACTGCTGAATTTCTATTGTGCAAAATCTCCGGATGTATTGTTTACCAGAAAAAGAGTGGTGAGCATCTGCAGGCCGGAAGGAAGTGTTGCGCTGACCGGGGATGTTCTTACGATCCAGAAGGAAGATGGATCCATTGAAACGAAAATAAGCGATTCGGAAGAAACCATCAGGCTATGGATGGAACATTATTTCGGATTGGAGTTTTTACAGATATAACAGAAAAAAGGACCAGGTTGGTCAGGTGACAGTCTGGTCCTTTTCCTGCAGAAGAAAGCAGAGCTGCAGAAGAAGCCGGTCTTTCGGATTATCCAGATCACCTTTGTGAGCTTCTGGATGCGCTCCAGACGGTAGGTCAGGGAACTTCTATGTATAAAAAGCTCACGGGCTGTCTGAAGAGAATTGCGTTCATGCTCCAGATAGACCTTGAGTGTGTGATACAGTTCAGTATTGTTTTTTCGGTCATAATTCTGCAGTGCATCCAGCCGTGAAGAGACCAGAAGCTCGGGACTGATCTGATGGCTGATCTGGGAAAGCATATATTCCAGAAGATAAGCATCAAAATGATAGCACCAGGCCATGCTCTGACTTTTTTTGCCCAGGCGCAAGGCGGAAACAGCCTGAATATATCCCTGAGGGATCAGGAGAAAATCACGAAATTCAGAGCTTACTCCCATTTTAAAAAGCCCTTCGCGCAGGATGATCGCAAGTGAACTGATAACATCGGAAGATACAGAGTGCTTAAAGGACAGATTAACGATCACAACGATTCCCTGCTGATAGGTAAAAGCCAGACCTTCCGGGATCTGGGCTTCAATGTGTCCCAGTGTGGCGATGGAAGAGTGCATACGGTCATCCTGCTGCTGGGTTTCCAGACGAAGTACAAGATACCGGTCATGGCGATTCCAGTTCAGATACTGGATCTGATCGGTAACTGCCTGTAGTTCTGTGAGCTTTCCGGAAAGATACTCCGTGAAAAACTGCCGGGAGTCATTTCCCATTGAAATTTGGAACAGATTATGCCGACGGATGCACAGCTCGATAAAGGAGCCAAGATATTCAAGAGCAGAAAAATGTCCGGGCTGTATCTCCGTCTGGAGCTCATCCACACAAAGCCGGCCCTGATAATTGCCGCTGACCCAGAGATTCATGTAGAGGATACGGTAACCGCGGAGCTCTTCGGAATAAATATTGGCGCCGTGGGTGATAAGTGTGCGCTGGTATTCGGCGTCAAGCTTGAAATCCTGAATCAGGCTTAAAGGTGCGATGAGTCTTCCTGTACGCTGGTCATGGACCCATTCGGACATACCGGTTACGTGCCGGGGAGAAGAAAGGATATAGAAGTTGGTGTCGTGGGCAAAAACCGGATATGAAATATATCCAGACTGCTTCCAGCATTTCATTCAACGGATCGATACTTCCAAGTGCAAGCTGGAGTTTACTGTCCCAGTCAGAATATCTGTCAAAGGTCTGCTGTATCTGGTTGAAGATCTCAGAAAAAGAAAGGGTTCCCTTAATGTGAAGGATCCTGCAGCTTTCGGAAAAGCAGGAAAGATCACCGGAGCCCACCACTACAAATGCGATGTTCTGGTATCGCAGAAAGCTTTCGGAAAGAGAATTGCCGAAGACAAGATAAAGGTAGCATGGCTTCAGCAGGGCTCCTGCCTGATATATGCGAAGACCATCCAGCGTCAGGGGGTCTTCACGGCAGAGGATGGAAACATCCTCTTTTTTCTCCGCAAAATCGTCAGCAATGATCTGGAGATTAAGATGGAAGCCGGTATGCGGGCTATTCACGAAATGCTCTCTTTTATTCAAAATATTTCCTCCAATTCATAAAAGCCTTGTATTTATAGGAAATTATAACATATTAGACGGAAAATAAAAAGAAAACGGAGAGAAAATTATTTGTGCATATTTACAATAATAACTGTACAAAAAGTATGAAGTATTGGAGAAAGAATGAAGAAGTGTGCGGATTTACGAAACAGGAAAAAAACAACTATACTATAACCATCAAAGGTAACGTGAAGTTGTGGAAATGGCCGGCCCCACAAAAAACAGCGAAGGGGGAAAGAAAATGAGTAAAAATGAAATACCGAAACAAGATCCGAAACAGAAAAAGGGTCTTACAAATACCCTGAAATATTTCTTTGGTGTTGGTGATGCCGGATTTGTTCTTATGAGTAACATCGAGACATTTTACTTTATGACATTTCTGACGGATCTGGCAGGCTTTGCAGCTGGTGTAGCTGGTGTGATCAATTCCGTATTTACCATTGTTGATGCCTGTCTGTCCTGGCTTTACGGAGGAATCATCAATGGCACAAAAGCAAAGAAATGGGGGCGTTATCGTTCCTGGCTGATCATGGTTCCGTGGATGGTGCCGTTTCTGTATGCATTCATGTTCATACGTGTCAGCGATAATGAATGGGTTTCGGCAGTGGTGATCATTGTCGCATCCATCGCATCTCATGTGGCATGGAATTTCAGCTATGTTGCCAACGCAACCCTGATCAGTGTTGTTGGTAAAACACCGGAAGACAAAGCAACGCTTGCATCCTCCAGGGCAACCTGGAATAACATAGGCGGTCTGTTGTTTTCTATATGGGTCTTCCGTTTGCAACACTTCTTGCCGGATATGTCGGTGAGAAAAATAAATTTGCAGCAGCAGCTTTCTGCCTGGGTATTCTGATGGTCGTAACCTATTTTGCCCATTTCAAGATGACGGAAGGCTATGAAGAGATTGAAACGGAAACAGCAGGAAAGAAAAATGACAAAACAAAGATCACGATCAGAGAGATGTTTGCTTCCCTGTTTCAGAATCCGCCTCTTATGGTCCTGATGCTGGCAGACCTTGCAAAATGGTGTGTGAAATTTGTAACAGCAGCATCAGCTATTTACTATTTCAGGGATGCAATGGGAAATCCGGGACTGATGACCACTTATCTTCTCTGGGTTGCCATCGGTGCCATCATCGGAGCTTTTTCCATGAGATACATTGCAAAAGCAATATCGTCCCGTACAACTATGATCATCGCTTATGCAGGAATGGCAGTATCACTGTTTCTTGTATATATTTTCTATGGAAATGCAATGACAGTGATCGCCCTTATGACACTTGCCCAGTTCTTTTATGGCATGGCTTTTGCAGCTTCACCTGCACTTTATGCGGATACTGTAGTGTATGCAACATGGAAGAGCGGAAAAGATGCATCCGGATGGATCATGGGATTACAGAATCTTCCGCTGAAGATTGCTGTGTTCTTAAGAGGAACGATCCTCAGCGCCTGTCTTGTGGCGGTAGGCTGGAAATCCGGAGTTGTTCTTGAGGGGACGGCTCGTCAGGGAATGACGATTTCCTTTGCACTTGTTCCGGCTATTTTCTGTCTGGCAGGTCTTCTGCTTCTGGTGTTTGGATTTAAGATCACAAATGGAAAAGGTTCTTCAGTATCAGGCTGAGATTGACGCAAGATCATAAAGATAAGTAATAGAGTATTTTGAAAGATCACAGGATAATAAAGGAGGAAGCATTATGTTGAAAGCATCGGAGATTTTACTTGAAACGATAAAAAAGGACGGCAGGCCGGAAAGACTTCTGAGACAGTATGAGGGTGCGACCTTTTACCCGCCTAACCCGGCAAATAATTATGTGCGTGGAAACCGTCACCGTGGTATGGAGCCTATGAAGGATCTTTTCGGAACTGAGATCCTCTGGCCCCAGGAACAGCTGGCTGCAATGCCACATGTAACAGAGGACAACAAAGTCATTGATGATATCACAGAATGGAAAGAGCAGCTGGTGATCCCGGATATTGTCGGTCAGTGCTCGGATCCGGCTTTATGGGAACCATTTAAACAGAAGGCACAGGAGATAAAGGATTCAGGAAGCCTTTTCATGGCATTTATGCTACAGGTGTTTTTGAGAGGCTTCACTTCCTGATGGGATTTGAGGATATGCTGGTGAACTTCCTTCTTGAGCCGGAGGATATGATGGATCTCTGCAATGCCATTGGGGAGTACCGTTTTCAGCTTACAAAACTGATCGTTGATAATCTCCACCCGGATATCATCCTTTCCCACGATGACTGGGGTTCCAAGCAGTCCCTGTTCATCAGTCCGGACACATGGAGAGAATTTATCAAACCACAGTATGAAAGATCCTATAAATATATGAAAGACCATGGAGTGATCATCATGCATCACGCAGATTCCTTCATGGAACCGATCATAGAGGATATGGTTGATCTTGGGATTGACATCTGGCAGGGAACACTTCCGCAGAATGATATTCCGAAGCTCCAGAAACAGCTGAACGGAAGAATGACACTTATGGTGGAATCGATGCTTCTATTGTAGACCGTGTGGATTCCACAGAAGAAGAGATCCGCAAGGAGGTCAGAAGAGCATGTGAGGAGTATGCACCACACGGACATTTCATTCCATGTATTACCTATGGAGGTCCCGGTTGTCTGTTCCCTCATGTAGATTCAATTATTGATGACGAGATTGAAAAATATAATAAGGAGCATTCCTGTAATTCATTAAAAGCGCCAATTGAATAAAAAAGAACCTCAAGGTATGATTGAGTTGCATCTTGGCGGATGTAAACAAAACAATCAAACACTGGAGGTTCCAAATGAATTATACACAGAATGAAAAGATTGAGCAAGTAACAGATTCAACAATGGTTGTCGGAGTTGATATCGGAAGCCAGATACATTATGCAAGAGCTTTTGATAACAGAGGACGCGAACTTACAAAACGTATTTTTTCTTTTCATAACAATCTGGAAGGGTTCAATTCTTTCAACCTTTGGGCAGAGACACTTAAGACTGAGAATAAAAAGACTGCAGTTCTGATAAGAGACCTGGTATACAGCCGTGACAGGATCATAAAGCAGCACAACATACCTGCAAACAGGATCCAGAGATGGCTTGCAATACATTTCTCGGAATATCTGGGATTATACACACGATTTGATGCAATAAGCGGCCTGGCAGTGCTTGAAAAAGCACCATTGCCAAAAGATATGATCGCGCTTGGAGTAAATGGGATCCGAAAGATCTGGCATGATAAAAAGATGCGTGGCAGAGGAGTTACTGAAGATAGGGCAAAGACCCTGGTTGAAGCTGCGCACAACAGTGTTGGACTTGACGGAGGGATTGGAACAAAAAGTGAATTATATATGCTGTTCAGGTTTCCAGCACGGTTTATCTTTACGGAGAACCGAAGACAAGTACCGTCTGGGCATCTATTGATCTGAAGCAGCGGCAGCTTTTTGATCTGGATTAAAATTCACATAATCTTTATTTGATTATTTGAAAAAACAGTGCTATAGTAAAGTTGGTTCCGGAAAACGGATGATTTATGGATACCAGAAGAGGACCGGGCGGAACCAATTACTGTTGACCGGTCAGAATCTGGATCAGGAAAGAAGGAAGAGGGAAAAAATTGCGTAAAAAATCACATATACTGTTAGGCAGATACCTGGCTGACCAGATGTCTGAGGTGTACAGTCTTCAGCAGCACAGAAAAGCGTTTTGCCTGGGCAATATCATGCCTGATCTGAAACCATCATTTCTCACCACCAGACACGAGTTTTTCGGAACATTTGATCATCTCCAGAATAAGATGAGGGCGCTTGTCGAGAAGAACCCGGAGGAAGAGAATGCAGAGTATACTGGAGAAGATTCGGTGAGGTCATGCATTATATGGCTGATTATTTTACTTTTCCTCATAACAAAACATACGAAGGAAATCTTGCAGCACATAATTCTTATGAAGCTGAGCTGAAGAACCGCCTGAGAGAATGTATCCTCAGCGGCGCAGCAGACAGCCAGCTGGAAGAAGCAAAGCAGTTTGAAAGCTTTGAGGAACTTGTGGAATATATCCGTGAGCGTCATGCATATTATCTGGAAAGCCCGCGATGCATTGCCGATGACATTCGTTTTATCCTTCGGGTGTGCTATCAGGTTGTACAGGGGATTTTTCAGCTCTGTGTCAGAAAACAGTTTCATATGGGCGGACAGCCGGCAGTGACTGTCTGACAGTATACAAAAAAGCCGCAGTGTGTGAGAACGCTGTGGCTTTTTTATGTTATGGTAAACCAAAAAGAATCTTACAAAAATATGAATAAAAAGTGAAAAAAAGATGAATTGGAAGAGATATCCTACCAGAACGGTTGATTTCACAATTTTCGTATGCTAAAATAAATTGAATTAAACTTTAAGTTATCAAATGGTTTAAGGCAGACCTTTATTATAGGGGAAGTAAAGGGATGTTCAAGGAAAGAAGGGAGCATCTTAATAAATATGAAGAACAAGTACCTGAATAAGTTTTTTTGCATCACGATGTTATCAGCTATGGTACTGGCAGTTCCAACCGGAGTAAAAGCCGCCGAGGAAGCAGATAATATTGTTGCTGAGGAAGGTGTTTCGGGAGACGGGAGTGAGGTAAGTGAACCGGAAGTTCCGGCAGATCCGGTGCCGACAGCTGCGCCGCAACCGGAAATAACTGCTGCACCTGAACCGGAACCAACTACTGCACCGGAACCAACGGAAACACCGGCGCCTGCACCGACTGCAACACCGGAGCCAACCGCAACACCTGCACCGACTGCAACACCGGCCAGGGATGATTCGGCAAAGGTACAGGCGGTGATCCGGAAGATCAAAGCACTGGCAGGCAGAACGATCACAGCAGCAGATAAAGCTGAGGTAGAGAGCGCACGTGCAGCTTATGAGGCGCTGTCTAATAAAGAAAAGGCCAAAGTTACGAATTATAAGATTCTGACGGAGGCAGAAGCCAAGCTTGCAGCTGTCGACAAGAACGACAGTGATAACAAAAATACAGAGATCACAGATGGAAATAACGCCACAGCAACACAGATCGGAGATCCTGTTTATGTGACAAATATGGTTTCCAATCTCCATGCAGGCAAGGATTTTTATCTGGATAGTCTTAAGAACAATTATCATCTGTCCTTCTCCGATGATTTTGCTTCTGTAATGGAAGAGATTGAAAGAGAATATAAAGAGAAGAACAAGCTTACCGATACGGAGAATACACTTCTGGTAAGAAACTGGCAGGATATCCTTGCTGTTTATATTTATGAAAAGAGCAAAGCAGGAGCAACGTCATTTACATTGGATGCATCCTGTAAGGATGATCTGGCAAGGATCTTTGCGGAGATGAATCCGATCGTCAGGGACAAACAGGATATTACCAAGATATCCTACGGAAATCGCAAGATCAACTACTACATCAAGAAGAACAATATTGCGAAGGAAGACAGAAGCGTCCTTAAGAAATATGTGGAAACAGACTGTAAGCTTCTCTGTGCGGTAGTTACCGCATCCAAAGGCTTTGTCCGTGAAAGTGTGGGAGACGATGTTTCTGAGGATCGTGTAGATGTTATCACTGCAGCGTATTCACTGGTTGGTAAGGTTGGGTATTTCTGGGGCGGTAAATCTACGGTGATCGGAGAAGACCCAAGCTGGGGTTCCGTTGAGAAGGTATCTGCAGACGGCAGCAGAAGCTCCGGTACGCTCCGTGCATATGGTCTGGACTGCAGCGGCTTTGTTACCTGGGCAGTGATCAATGGATATAAGAATCAGGGAATGCAGGCAGCAGTTGGAGACGGAACCTCTGACCAGTGGGAGAAGGCCGGTGTTGTCAGCGAAGCAGATGCACAGCCAGGAGATCTGGTATTCCAGAGAGGACCGGAATCAGGAAGCAACAACCACGTTGGTATCCTGTGCGGAAAGACGGATTCCGGCGACTGGATCGCAGTACATTGTTCCTCAAGCAAGAATGGTGTAACGGTTGGTGAGGCATACAGTGCAAGCTTCCGTTATATCAGAAAACCATCCTTCTATCAGAATACAACAGCGGAGGAAACAGTTGATAAGACTACAGCTACAGAGAATGATGTTCTGACAGAGGAGAGTGCAGAAAAGCTCCTTACGGATGTGGTTAGATCCGATGCACTGAAGGATGCATTGGCATCCAGTGATACTGTTTCCAGTGACCTTCTTGCAGATTTTAAGAATACGGCTCTGCAGGAGGACGAGGAAGAAGATGAAGTTGAGACGCTGACTCTGGATCAGGAGACCATGGACGATGCAGTGGATACATTTGATGATGATGTAGAAACACTGGAAATGGAAAACTAAGGGACAGCGATTGAAGATAAGGGCAGTCTCCCACGGGAGGCTGCCCTTTCTTACAATCGCTGCTTCAGACAGAGGACATGATATTATGAAAAAAAAGAAATTTCTGCCCCATGGCAGCCGCAGTACTTGCAGCCGCAGTGATCCTTCAGCCCTTTAGCGCTTCGGCAGGGGCACTGGATCAGATCCGATCCATAGCAAAGAGCGTTATTTCAGGGGAGCCAAAGGAAGTAGAGGAACTGCGTCAGATGGAGGTTGCCCAGAGCGAAGAAGGACATCAGGAATATTATTTCAAACAGCTTACGGAAGAAGAGCAGAGAGTATATCGGGAGCTGCTGAAAGGAATCCGTGCCCGGGAAAAGGAGTTTTATCTGACAATTTCCGATGATGACAGTATTGACAGAAGCTATCATGCAGTATTGAAAGACCACCCGGAGATATTCTGGGTCCACAATCGTGAAAAAATCTACAAAACTACGTATTCAGACAGTGATTACTGCGTTTTTACTCCGGGTTATACTTATACAGACAGCGAGATCGATGAGATACAGACGGCAATGGAGCAGAGCTTTCAGGAGGTCAGAGCCTGATTCCGGAGGATGCCGGTGACTACGAGAAGGTACGCATTGTTTATACGTATGTTATTGACCATACCCAGTATCAGACCGGGGAGGATGATCAGAGCATAGCAGGTGTTTTCTGGAAAAAATCCGCAGTCTGTGCCGGATATGCAGGAGCTGTCCAGTATCTTCTGGAAAGACTGGATATTCCCTGTATTTATGTGGACGGAAGCACAAAAGGAAGTACAGAGGGTCATGCATGGGATATTGTAAAAATTGGCCAGGAGTATTATTATGTAGATGCTACCAATGGGGATCAGCCGGATTTTCTAAATGGAGATGCCGCGCAGCTGGAAGAACATAAGACGATCATTACGATTATCTCTGCCCTTTCCCGGAAGAATACGAAAAACCTATACACCATCGGAAGAACTGACAGTTCCGGCATGTACTGCGAAGGATCTGGATTTTTATGTGCTGAACCAGGGGTGCTTTGAAGATTACAGCTGGCAGGATATATATGATTATTGTAAGATGAGACTGGATAATGGTGCGGCTGTTGTGCGTTTCAAGTTTGGCGGTCAGGAAGCTTTTTCCGAAGCCTGTCAGGAACTGCTGGATGATGGCGTGGTACAGAATGTGGCACAGTATTATATGAAACTTCACGGACTTGGTCAGGTGGAGTATCATTATGGAGTGATGGATAATTTTTATACCATATATTTTATTTTCTGAAATATCTCTGGGAAGATTTCCGGAGGTTTTGGAAAGAGAGGAGTAAATTATGAATATGGATATGTTGTCAAGAGGATTTGACATACTGCAGAGAGCAGGAGGTATGGAACAGATCAGCCAGCTGATGGTGATCGTATACGGAGTGCTCTGTGTTTTCGGGCTTTTGAACTGTATCCTGGGATATCGTATCCTCCGGTTCTGGATGATGATCTTTGGATTTATCATTGGAGCAGGTGCCGGCTTTGGTGTGACCTATATGTCCGGTGTTCAGGATAAAATGGTGATCGTAGGTGCCATGGCGGGACTTGGAATCGTACTGGCTGTTGTTTCGTTTCTGATCTACAGGGCAGGAATCTTTGTACTGGGATTTGGTATCGGAATAACATTGAGTATTTATCTGATTCATCCGACCAGTTCCTTTTCCTTTTTCCTGTGCATCCTTATCGGCGTGGGACTGGGAGTACTTGCGATGCGTTATGCGAAAGGTGTGATCATTGTCGGAACCAGTATACTGGGTGGCGTTCTGGCAGGATTATCCATTGCAAAGATCGCAGGGCTGGCGCAGTTTCCATACGGAGTCGGTATGGCAGCGGGAATTGTGATCCTTGGTATGCTGATCCAGTTCGCCATCAACAAAGACCGATACGATGAGGAAGATGACGATGACGAAGAAGAGGATGACGACGATGGAGCTCTGCCGGAGGAGATCAGGAAGCCGGCAGGAAGGACCGTAGAGGAAACGGCCGTGAATACACCTCTGACCGTAGCAGGATGATCGCAGATATATATCCGAAAACCGGGCAAACGATGACCGGGAAAGCCGGGGTGAAAGACGTTCCCGCAGACCATCTGACAGAGAAGAACGCAACTCTGACAGAAGAGAAAGAAATTATGCAGACAGCAGGAAAAGATCCGGAAGCGAAAGAAACAGCAAGAGTAGTTCCGCCGAAAGAAGAAGCACTTCCGAAACCTCTGGCAGAAACAGAACCACCGGCAGAAATTATGCTTCGGATGACAGAAGAGGCCGCAGATACAGCCAGAGCAGCAGCACCAGGGAACGAAGGAATGCAGGAACGGGAAGCAGATCCCGCTATGCAGATCCGGAGGATCATGAAGAATATGATCGCTTTGATGAGCCGGAAAACAGGGACAGCTATGAAGATTTTGAAAAACTGCAGCAGAAAAGACGCCGGATGGATATTGAAAATATGGCGGATTTTGATGAGCAGGAAGAATATGGAAATTACAGGAATGACCCGGATCTGATGAACGATGAGGATCTGGATGAACTTGATGAGTGGAAAGACAACTGAGAAAAATCCGAGGAGTGACAGAAATGGGAAAAGAAGCCAAAACAAACGCGATGAGAATGCTGGATCGAAAAAAAGTAAAATATGAAGCGATCGCATATGACTGTGGAGAGTTCATAGATGGGATCCACTGTGCAGACATCACAGGAGCCCTCATGATCAGTCCTTTAAGACCCTGGTCATGGAAGGGAAAAGCGGCGGCTACTATGTGTTTGTAGTTCCGATCGAAAAAGAGGTGAACCGTAAGGCAGCGGCAAAGTCTGTAGGTGAAAAAACAGTAGATATGATCCATGTAAGGATCTTACAAAGATCACGGGCTATATCCGCGGAGCTGCAGCCCTCTTGGAATGAAAAAAAATTATCCGGTGGTGTTTGACCAGTCTGCCGAAAACTTTGATGAGATCTATGTAAGCGGTGGAAGAGTAGGCCTTACCCTGAAGGTACCGCTTAAAGATCTTCTGGATGTAACACAGGGCAAGCTTGCTCCGATCACCATGGAGTAAACGTATATAAAACAGATAAAAAAACTCCCCTGCCTGCCTGTAAAGGCGGAAGCAGGGGAGTTTTTTTGTTACAGAAGCATGGGATTTAGTTATCCTGTGCGTCCTCTTCGTTAACCTGGAATACGTGACGCTTCTTGGCCATTTCGTCACTGGCAAGATACTCGTCGTAAGTGGTGATCTTGTCTACCAGCTTGCCGTTAGGAGGATCTCCATGATACGGTTTGCAGTTGTCTGTACAAACTGGTGATCGTGTGAGGTGAAAAGGATCACTCCCGGGAATTTGATCAGTCCGTTGTTCAGTGCTGTAATAGACTCCATATCCAGATGGTTGGTCGGCTCATCCAGGATCAGGATATTGGCACCTGAGATCATCATCTTGGAAAGAAGACAGCGGACCTTCTCACCACCGGAAAGAACACGGACACGTTTTACACCATCCTCACCAGGGAAAAGCATACGGCCAAGGAATCCACGGACGTAGGTTGCGTCCTTGATCTCGGAGTACTGTGTCAGCCAGTCGGTGATAGTAAGGTCGTTATCGAATTCCTGTGTGTTATCCTTTGGGAAATATGCCTGTGAAGTGGTAACGCCCCATTTGTAATTTCCTTCATCCGGCTCCATTTCACCTGTAAGGATCTTGAAGAAGGTTGTGATGGCCTGCTCGTTGGCACCCACAAAGGCAACCTTATCTTCACGACCCAGAGTGAAGGAAATGTTGTCCAGAATCTTTACTCCATCAATGGTCTTGGACAGATTTTCTACCATGAGGACTTCGTTTCCGATCTCACGGTTCGGGCGGAAGTCGATGTATGGATATTTACGGCTGGAAGGACGCATGTCATCCAGCTGGATCTTTTCCAGGGCACGCTTTCTGGAAGTCGCCTGCTTGGATTTGGAAGCATTGGCGCTGAAACGGGAGATGAACTCCTGGAGCTCTTTGATCTTCTCCTCTTTCTTTTTGTTGGCCTCTTTCATCTGCTTGATCAGAAGCTGGCTGGATTCAAACCAGAAGTCGTAGTTTCCGGCATAAAGCTGGATCTTGCCATAATCGATATCAGCAGTATGTGTGCAGACCTTGTTCAGGAAATAACGGTCATGGGATACTACGATAACCGTATTGTCAAAATTGATCAGGAACTCCTCCAGCCATTCGATAGCAGGAAGATCCAGGTGGTTGGTCGGCTCATCAAGAAGAAGGATATCAGGATTTCCGAAAAGAGCCTGTGCAAGAAGAACCTTGACCTTCATACTACCGGTAAGGTCTGCCATCTGTGTATAGTGGAACTCAGTGTCGACGCCGAGACCGTTGAGAAGAGTAGCAGCATCGGACTCTGCTTCCCATCCGTTCATCTCTGCAAACTCACCCTCAAGCTCGCTGGCACGGATGCCATCCTCGTCTGTGAAATCTTCCTTTGCGTAAATGGCTTCTTTCTCTTTCATGATCTGATAGAGTCTTTCATTACCCATGATGACAGTATCCAGAACAGGATAAGCATCATATTTGAAGTGATCCTGCTGCAGGAAAGAAAGTCTCTGACCGGGGGTGATCACAATGTCACCCTTGGTAGGCTCGAGCTGACCGGAAAGGATTTTGAGGAATGTAGATTTTCCTGCGCCGTTGGCGCCGATCAATCCATAACAGTTACCCTCTGTAAATTTGATGTTAACGTCTTCAAACAGCGCTTTTTTTCCAACGCGCAGTGTGATGTTATTTGCTGAAATCATATCATACCTCTTTTTTCATTAAATAAATATCGTTTCAATTACATACGAAAGCATTACAATCGTTTCCTATTGTACCGTAAACTGAAAAATTTGCAAGCTGTATTTTCCTTTTTTCGGCTAAATAAAGGAAAAACAGGGGATTACTTTGGATCACAGGAAAATAATAACCTTTTATTATATAAAAAAATGGGTTATACTGTCGTATGTGGTAATGAGGCATTCCGGGGATATGGATATCCGGCTCTCTGGTACGTCAGAAACACCCGGGAACGTGGCAGATCGGATGGAATGCGGAAACTATCATAAATCAGCAGCTTAGTTGAACAGAAGAGAGGTTAAAAATGTTTATCACCAGAGAAAGCGATTATGCGATGCGGGTTATCCGCGCATTGATGTGGGAGCCGCGTTTGAGCGTCAGCGAGATCTGTGAGAGGGAATCGATCACAGCACCCTTTGCATACAAGATACTGAAGAAGCTTCAGAATGCAGGCTCGTGGAAGGATACCGCGGAGTTCATGGCGGTTACGCGCTGAAGAGAGATCCGGAAGAACTGTCATTATATGAGATATACAGTGCGATCGATCCGGATATGTCCATCATTGAGTGCCTGAACGGCACATATCAGTGTCCAAGGAACGGACAGGACGGAGTTCCCTGCCATGCACATGATGAGCTTAAGGAGATCCAGGATCAGCTGTGGACAATGCTCCGGCGGAAATCCATGAAGGATCTTTTCGGAAAAGAGGAGAAGTGATTCCCGGATGTGAGTTGGGATAAGCGTATGAGATGATAAGGAGAGCAGTTTGGAGAGAAAAATTTCCGAACAGCTCTTTTTTATTTGCGAAAAAGATAACGGCGTTTGTACAAGATATTGTACAAAAAACAATGAAAGAAAATGGACATAACTGGGAATCTATGATATAATAACCAATGGAATTTTAGGCCTTCATAAGCTAAATAATATATTTTTTAACAAACCTTTAAGGAGGAAAAAACAATGGCAAGAAAGATGAAAACCATGGATGGTAACCATGCAGCCGCTCATGCATCATACGCTTTTTCTGATGTAGCTGCTATTTACCCGATTACCCCTTCATCTGTAATGGCTGAGGCTACAGATGAGTGGGCAACTCAGGGAAGAAAGAACATCTTTGGACAGGAAGTACAGGTTACAGAGATGCAGTCTGAGGCAGGTGCAGCAGGTGCCGTTCACGGTTCTCTGGCAGCAGGTGCCCTGACTACAACCTATACAGCTTCCCAGGGCCTTCTGCTTATGATCCCGAACCTTTACAAGATCGCCGGTGAGCAGCTTCCGGGAGTTATCAATGTATCTGCCCGTGCACTTGCTTCTCACGCACTTTGTATCTTCGGAGATCATTCCGACGTTATGGCCTGTCGTCAGACCGGATGCGCAATGCTTTGTGAGTCTTCTGTACAGGAGGTTATGGACCTTACACCGGTTGCTCATCTTGCAGCGATCAAAGGAAAAGTTCCGTTCATCAACTTCTTCGACGGATTCCGTACATCTCATGAGATCCAGAAGATCGAGACATGGGATTATGAAGATCTGAAGGATATGGCAGATATGGATGCGATCGCAGAGTTCCGTAACCGTGCTCTGAACCCGAATCATCATGTCAGAGAGGTTCTGCTCAGAACCCGGATATCTTCTTCCAGGCAAGAGAGGCATGTAATCCATATTATGACGCTCTTCCGGCAGTTGTTCAGGAGTACATGGACAAAGTTAACGAGAAACTCGGAACAGATTACAAGCTGTTCAACTACTACGGAGCTGAGGATGCTGAGCATGTCATCATAGCTATGGGTTCCGTAAATGATACCATCGAGGAGACCATCGATTACCTTATGGCAGCAGGCAAGAAGGTTGGTGTTGTTAAAGTTCGT
>ENA-OQAZ01000670-OQAZ01000670.1-human-gut-metagenome-genome-assembly--contig:-NODE-670-length-18565-cov-5.862078_pt1 | contig 18565 bp, 17 predicted proteins | sample MGYA00242737_ERZ504531 | MGnify/ENA primary metagenome ERZ504531 (study PRJEB26092, sample SAMD00036244) | human gut metagenome | host: Homo sapiens | study: EMG produced TPA metagenomics assembly of... | reverse complement strand
CATTAAAATGTACCTTAGATTTTATATCAAAGTCAATTTCATGACTTAAACTTTCGGTGTCCACACTTCATTGTGGACACGAAAGTTTAGTCATGGATATACTGTTTAATCATATTGTCAAAATTTGTTCTAAACTCTTGTGCCTCCTCAGAAATTGAACTTAAAAAAGGATTAAGGACTTTACAACCGTTTCGCCCCCAATATTCTAATTGGCTATTAAACCATTTTTTTGCATTTTGGCGCCCCAGTTCACCTCCTGCATTTATTTGTTCCATGGAATACTCTCGGAAACAGAATTGTTTTGTGTACCCATCTGCAATCTTAGACCATAATGGGTCTACATCAGATAGATTATACAAATAAGAGGCCAATAGTCTTTCTGGAGACTTATTTCCCGGTAAAATCAAAATGTTATCTGCATTGTTGATTTTCCTGAGATCATTTTTATTCATTCTAACATCCCCATCTAATATAACAATAGAATATGGATATATAAAAGCAGGCACTCTTTTGGTTACAAGTTCCATTAATGTTGAACATGGTAATGTTACATCCACAAAATCCAACACAAAAGCCTTGCTCTTTAAAATAGCTTTTACAAATAAGATATTTTCCTTGTCTTCCGTATATGCTGTAATTCTATTTTTCTTGCGATTATTTCCTTCTGCAACAACATTTAAATCCAATTGAATGCCTTTGAAGTTCACGCCCTGTTTAATTGCAATCTTATCATCAACCTTCTTAAGGTAAAGGATCTTTGCTTGATTGGCTGTTTCTTCTTTTTTAGTTACTTCTTGAACTAAATCATCCATTGCCTTAAGAAGAGACATTGAATGAGTTGTAAATAAAATTTGCAAATTCAACTTAGATGCATATTTGCGCAAAACCTTTAACAACTCTACTTGGGATGCGGGATACATTGTTGCATCCATCTCATCAATGGCCAAAATACCGCCTTTGTATTGTCGGGGATATTTGTCATGTAATCTTTTAAAAGAAAATAACGCCAAGATAATTTTACCTAAATTATCTTGCCCCATAGAGTTTTGATTCCAATCGTATAGTTCTGTAGATACACCTATAGATTGCTTGTTTTTTGATGTGATTGTTGTTGCGGAAGAAATGGGAGTTTGTGCTATTAGAATTTTATTATGCAATTGCTTAAACTCATTTAGTTCTTCTTGCGTTAATAATGTATCATCTGTAATGATTTTAGCTTCCTCTGCCACTGGAACTAATCGCTTTAGACTTAAAAAGATTGTGGGGAAGGAAATGTATCCATCTCCTTCTTGCCTAGCTCCTTTTTTCCAAAAACGGACATTAGGATCTCCTGTTCGTTTGATACTTTCAACAGTAAAATCATCCATTCCTGCATCAAAGGAAATAGTCCATTCATGACCTTTTGGTTTATCAAAAGTAGGTGATAACCTAAACTTATCTTTGAATGCGGAAATATAACTACCACCACACAAGGGCTTTTCAACTCTCATAGAATCTTCTGTCTTAAGAGTGAAAGTTTGTGTTATAATACCAAGTAATGTTGACTTTTGAGTTCCGTTTTGCCCTGCAATTGCTGTTAACAAAGAGCCTACTTCAAAATCTTCATTTTGAAATCCTCGAAATCTTTCGATATGAATGTGCGTTATTTTCACTTTGTAGAATGGTTAAATAGTTTGTGTTTGGGGATAACTATGCCATCGCAAAATACCATTATCTCTTTACCTTTCCCGGAATTACTCGCACTATAATTCAATTCAAAACATTGCTGTCTATATTTTGAATATAGGCTGGTTATGAATGGTACATTATCATAAGAGACAATCCACTTACAATTTGCAATCTCACTTATAGTGTTAGCTATATTTTGATGATCTGTATCATTATAGTAATTCAGATAAAGTCCTTTACCTTTTACATAGTATGGTGGGTCTAAATAAAATAACGTATTATACGGTAATTCATTTTTTAACCGTTGTACTAAAGAAACAGCATCTTCATTTGTTAAATGGATTCTATCTGCATAATCTGCTATACGTTGAATCCTTTTTATCAAATCTTCTTTGTTGAATCTTGCATCAATCTTATAATTTCCAGTTTGGTCATAACCGCCAATGACTCCTGCTTTCAAGATTCCTGAGCGATTAGTCCTATTCAAGAAGAATGTAGAAAAGCCTAATTCTAACAAGTCAGAATTCTCTTTATTGGATTGAATTTCTTTTTGTTTAAACCAAGTTTCAACATTTAAAGGAGTATCCTTTATCATCTTGCAGAGAGCATCCACGTTATTTAAGGCACTATACCAAAAGGCATAAATAGATATATCCTTATCATTTATATGTATGTCGCTGACATATTCATTAAAGAGCAAAGATAATGCAACGGAACCACCTCCAACATATGGTTCAACATAAGTGCCATCGAGCAATGCGTTTTCTTTGATTAAGCATTGTACGAAATCAGCAACTTTAGCCTTACCGCCAGGGTATCTTAAAGGTGATAGAAATTCCATAATATTATTCTTTATTTTTTATTGATTCCCACAATTGGATAAAAAAACTTTCTATGTTGTCCCATCCAGTAATCAAATTATCTGCTTTAGGTAGAAAAACTCGTTATGAACATATGCATTCAATGATTCGATTGAAAGAACTGAATTTTTATCATTTATTTCAGACCTTATGCCCTTTGATAAGTCATTACTCATTGTTCCTAATTGGGTCATATGATTTAAGACTTTACCAACTTTCCCTTGCAAACTTTCACCAGAAGAACAAGCTGTAATAGCATTGTTTCTTACTAAATCAAATTTCTCCAAATAGGCATCAACAGATAGTTCTAAAAATACTCTTAAAAGGACTGAAGATGCATTGGGGCATGTCTTGACCTGAACATGTTTTAGCTCCTCGAAAATTTTATTAATTTTCGGGTTACTGATATGTAAATTCAAAGACTTGGGCACTAAAGCTCCTCTGTTTCTTGTTTTCCTGTTTTTATCCCCTTTTATTTCTTGTTTCTCGCTATTTCTTGATGCTTGTTCTTTATTGTTTTCAATATCTTGAACACTCCATTGTTCAGATGCTTCATTAGACAAATCTGGCTTTTGACTCTTGTCAAAATTATCAATATATTGCTTTCTTTTTTCTCTGTTATAGATATCAGAAACTTTGAATTCCGGATTCAGAATGTCTGTAACAACTTTTAAAAGCCCCTTAATGACTTCGGACACTTTAACCTTTGAAACTAAAATTCCATTGTTAATTTCCAAGCCAAGGTGTTCTCTAACATATGGATCCGACATCAAACGTTGCAAGTTGGTAATGTTTAATTTAGATAATGAATCCTTAATCGTATCAGAAACCTCTTCTTGTGATTTCAGCAAAGTGATAATTTGCAATGGAATTGATGATTTTCCTTCTGTCTTCTCCTCGAATCTTTGCTTTTGTTGAGCGTTCCAAGTGACAGTTCCGATACCATTAAGTTCTCCAGAGTGTTTACGTTTTATCCATATATCAGCTTCAGTAGGGGTTTCAAAAACAGCACAAGCAATATTCTTCAATTCAGAAATAGCATTAGGTTTTTCTTTTTGTAATTTCTGAAATTTCTTCCTTAAAGGAGAGTATTTGTCATCTATTAGTGTCGGATTATTTAATAGTTTTAATGACGTTATTCGCCTATTTCCTTCAAGTACAACATACTTATTGCTGTCTTCGTTGGGTGTTACAATAATCAAATCGACGGGGCTAAGACCATTGGTTACAATATCGTCCACAAGAGAATATAATTTATCCCCTTGATCCTCTATCATCTTATCTATTGCTTCTTTTTGTGATGATAAAGGCTCAAATCTATAATTTTCCGTATTGACAAATAGTGATGTCAATTTTATCGTTCTTATAACCATGGCAAAACCAATACTTGTTAGTTTGCAAAGTTACTCATTTTTAGTGAAGTTAGCAGTATTTGAACAATAAAAATGCACAGGAATCTGCGATTTTGCAGGATGAAGTTTATTGTAAATCAATTCTAATCACTATCTTTGCATTGCAAAAAGGCGTTCTTTTGATTTAATGCAAGACGAGGTAAAATACAGAACTTCACTCGTTTCCAAATCGTTACTTATCAAGAAACTAATCTTTGCAATCTATTCAAATTCAGCGACAAAGGCAATTCAATATGCCTGCTTTGATGCCACGTGACGTTCTTTTCGATACCGCACTTCTTCGCTATTGCTTTGATGCCGTTCTTGCAGTTGGCGTAACAGGGAACTGGCAGCAGTTTGTCCCTTTCGGCCATGCCGTCGTATTTCTCGATGATGTGTCTGGCAACGTCCAACAACCGGATATTCGTTTCGACGCCTGTTTTCTGGCAGTTCGTGTCGATCCACAGATGCCCGTCGAACGAGGTGCGCAGGTTGGCTTTCGTCAGGTTCGCCATATCCGTCCAGCTCAAACCCGTAAAGGTGCAGAAGATGAACAGATCGCGGATCAGCTCGTAGCTTTTCTTTTTGAATGTGCCGTTGATCAGGAGTGTGATTTCCTCTTGGGTCAGAAAACCCCGTTTGGTCTCCTCCTTCGTGATGCTGTACGCGAAGAACGGGTCGCGCTGCAACAAACCGTTATTGACGGCCATATAGATTATTTTCCGGAACGGCATCATATAAGACCAGACCGTGTTGTTGCAGTGATTCTTTTCTACCCGCAGGAACAACTCGAAGTCCGTGATAAATGCCGGAGTAAGCTCTTTGAACGCGATGTCGCTGACCTTATACCGCTTTTCGACGAACTCCGAGAGGTGTTTGTACATGGTGCAGCATTTCCAATAGCTGCGCGGGCTTTTGAGCTTGCCCACCTGCTTCCCGTAATCCTCGTTGTGCTGACGGAATACCGCCAGTAGTGTTTCATGGTTCATCCCCAAACCGAGATAGGCGTTGCGCACTTTCTCGGCGGTAACATAATTATCCCGGTCGGCGATCTTCTGGTAGGCTTGGTTGATACCTACACGGATTTTATCCAGCATACGGTTGGTCTCCTGTGCAGCGATGCTGCGGCCGGAGACACGGCCTAACTCCACGTTCCACGACTTCTCCTCCACGTCCAGCTTGCAACTGAACTGGGCTATTTTGCCGTTTATCGTGATACGGCACATGACGGGAATAAGCCGTCCTTTTTCGGGGCATTGCATTTCAGATAAAACAAAACTTTGAATGTCGATCTCATAACTCTACGATTTTTAATGAAACAAAATTATTACTTGTAGAGCTGTTCGACGAAATGCAGACCGCAGCGAATCAGTGCAATCGAGGCGGAAAACAGATTTTTTTCACGGCAGCAAGCCCAAAATCCGAAAATCCGACCGTTTTTACAGTCGAAGATTCCCGAATCGTGCCTGTAATTCAGCGTTTTGAAATCCTCCCAAAACCGCCTTTACCATTCGGAACAGAGTAACGGGATGGTAACGCAACTCCGGTTTCAATTGGCTTTGAGAAGGGTTTCGCTTGGGTTCATCTTTGCAGTCAAATTCTCGCTAAAACCTTTATTTTCAACCTTCTTGAACCTATCCGCTCTAACTCTCGTTTTTATCACTATCTTTACCAATAAATTTCAAACGAAAGTTCTATGACACAAGATAATTCAATTGTAATTAGAGAATATTTGACGACAGATAAAGAAGTTGTCATGAATTTAATTAAATTAAACACACCCAACTTCTTTGCAAAAGAGGAGGTTAATGATTTGAGCAATTATTTGGATAAAGGAATAGAGCTCTATTATGTCTTGCTCGTTGACGGGAAAGTGGTTGGATGCGGCGGGATAAATTTCGCAGAAAAAAGAACCATTGGAAAAATAAGTTGGGATATTATGCATCCCGACTATCAAGGCAAATCTTTAGGTAAAAAGCTTTTAAGATACAGAATTGAGGTTTTAAAGGCTATTCCCAGTATCAAAAAACTAACAGTCCGAACCTCGCAATTAGCATATAAATTCTATGAAAAGCAAGGATTCACACTGAATGAAATCAAACGCAATTATTGGGCTGACGGTTTTGATATGTATAGTATGCAATATAATGAATTATAATTGTAAAATATTCAATAGTAACGTATCATCCCACACGTTATTAACCTTCCGGCATACACGTTACTAACCTTTCAAACGTCTTGTTCTTTTTTTTAAAGGCTTTGTTCTTTTCAGAAAAGAACAAGACGTTTTCATTGAAAGAACAAGAGCTTTTTAAAATTTGACCTGTTGTTTTTTCCCATAACGGTATCTACATGCCGAAACGCCTTATTTTTACTTCAGATCTTTCAGCCATTCCGCAAACGCCCTGCCCGTCGGCATTCCGGCTGAAGGATATGCATTGTGAAATGTTTCAGCCGGAAAATATCCTTCAGAAAACCAATTCCCTAAGAACTGGAAAGACACCGGTCTGGCTGAAGGATTCCAATCCCGCTGAAGGATTCCCGAGCCCAATTCTTCAGCCGAAAAGCCGACGGGCAGGGCATTTGCGAGCATGCTGAAAGATTTGAAGGATTTTTCAAGGTACTCTATATAGAGTATTATGAACGACCATATCTCACTGAAAAAAGTAAAATATCTTCGTGGAACATGTACGTGGTGTTACTTTGCTCGGAAACATATCTTACTTTGTCCACGAAGATATCTCACTTTTCTTTACAACAATACAGACCTCATTGCCGCCAAGCTAAAACAATAATACCAAAGCTTATCGCCAACCGAGGTGCCTCTAAACCGTTATCTCTGTTTCAAAGGCACATATTCCAGTTCTTCCAACACATTCTTGTATGCCGGACGAATAATGCGTTTTCCTTCAAAATTCAGCTCCTCATTGCGGTGTGCGCACCACCCCACGATACGAGCCATCGCAAACAAAGGTGTAAATATTTCCTGTGGCAGACCAATCATTTCATATACGAAACCTGAATAGAAATCGATATTGCTGGACACCGTCTTGCCGTTATTCTTAATCTTTCCGAACATAGCAATGGCACGTTCCTCCAACAATTCCAGGAAGGCAAATTCTTCTTCCTTACCTTTTTCTTTTGCCAAATCACGAGCCAATTCTTTCAACAAGATGGCCCGAGGATCGGATATCGTATAGACCGCATGGCCGATACCATAAATCAGACCGGACTTATCATACGCTTCCTTATTCAACATACGGGTAAAGTAAGTATCAATTTCGTCCACATTGGTCCAATCCTTGATATTTTCCTGCAAATGATGGAACATATCCGCCACCTGGATATTTGCCCCTCCATGAAGCGGACCTTTCAACGAGCCGATACCTGCGGCTATGGCCGAATAAGTATCCGTACGGCTGGACGAAACTACACGGACGGTAAAAGTAGAGTTATTACCACCTCCGTGTTCAGCCTGAAGTACCAACAGCAAATCAAGCGTACGCGCATCCAGTTCCGTATAATCCTTTTTCAACATATACAGGAAGTTTTCTGCGATAGACAGTTTTTCACGCGGATGACGGATATGCAACGAACGACCATACGTGGCATGGCGCAACATGTTATAAGCGTATGCAATAATGGTCGGGAACTTGGATATCAAGTCAATACTCTGACGCATCAGGTTATCACGCGAAGTATCATCCGCCTGCGGGTCAAAACGGTACATTTCAAGCACGCTACGGGCCAGAATGTTCATAATGTTATTTCCCTCCAACTCAATGATATTCATTTTGGTCTTCTGTTCCAACGGAGTATTGTCATTAATCAACTCACAGAAAGACGCCAACTCTTCCTTGTCAGGCAAATGACCGGACAATAACAGATAAGCCACCTCCTCAAAACCAAAACGTTTCTCCTTAATGATACTATGTGCCAAATCTTCCAAATCATACCCACGATAGAAAAGTTTGCCGGGAATCGGCTTCAATCCTCCGCCGGGAATACGTTCATACCCTACTACATTGCCTATCTTGGTCAACCCTACCAAAACACCGGTGCCATCTTCGTTACGCAATCCGCGCTTTACATCAAACTTCTTGAACAATTCGTTCTCAATCCGGGTCGCATTCTTCATTTCCTCGGAGAGTTTGTAAATGATATATTCTTTCTTCATATCCGTGAGTTTTTAGGAGTTTATTCTTTCTATTATTTCTTTTGTAAATGCCGACGTGCCAAGCGAGACACCTCCGGGCATAAAACGAGCAAGGTCATGTGTGGCACGTCCCTCGCCAAAACTGGATTCCAAGGCATTCACTATCAGCTCCGCCGCCTTATTCCAGCCAAAATGTTCCAACATCATGACAGCCGATAGGATTAATGAACAAGGATTCACCACATCCTTTCCGGCAATATTGGGAGCCGTACCGTGAGTTGCTTCAAAAATGGCATGACCGGTATTGTAATTGATGTTCGCTCCGGGGGCAATTCCGATGCCGCCTACCATGGCAGCCAACTGATCCGAGATGTAATCTCCGTTCAAATTCAAGGTAGCCACCACCGAATATTCTTCGGGAATCAATAACGTATTCTGCAAGAATGCATCGGCTATGCAGTCTTTTATCACCAACTTGCCTGACGCAATGGCATCTCCGAATTCACGTTCCGCCAGTTCATATCCCCATTTCTTGAAGCCGCCTTCAGTAAACTTCATGATATTTCCTTTATGCACCAACGTCACTGACGGCAAGCCATGCTCCAAAGCATATTTACATGCCGCACGTACCAGACGTTCCGTTCCTTCTTTGGACACCGGTTTCACGCCAAACGAAGAACTTTCGGGAAAGCGCACTTTAGCCACTCCCATTTCATCATGCAAAAAACGATAAAACTTCTCAGCTTCCGGCGTACCTGCTTCCCATTCTATACCTGCATAAATATCTTCCGTATTTTCGCGGAAAATATGCATATCCACCTTCTGAGGCTCTTTCACCGGAGATACACTCCGCTGAACCAACGTACGGGGCGCAGACACACATACAGATCCAGCGTCTGACGCAAAGCCACATTCAAGGAACGGATACCACCTCCTACCGGAGTAGTCAACGGACCTTTTATGCCCACACCATATTTCTTGAAAGCCTCCATCGTCTCATCCGGCAACCAGGAACCTGTTTCGTTGAAAGCACGTTCACCTGCCAGCACTTCCATCCATTCTATTTCATGTTCATTGCCATACGCCTTCTTCACGGCCGCATTCACTATGGCTTGCATAGCGGGAGTGATTTCTACTCCCACTCCGTCTCCTGTAATATAAGGTACTGTCTTTTTCATCTTTTATCTTGCATTTAGAGCAGAGCCGGCACGGAACCAACCTATCTGCTGTTCATTATAAGTATGCTGTACTTCAAAACTATCCTGAGTGCCATCTTCATGGTGTAAAGTCACAGTCAGATTTCTTCCGGGAGCAAAGTCCGCCAATCCGCTGACGGTAATCAAATCATGTTCTTGAATCTTGTCATAGTCCGCTTTGTCTATAAAAGTCACCGCCAGCATTCCCTGCTTCTTCAGATTCGTTTCATGGATGCGGGCAAAACTCTTTGCCAAAATAACCTTTACATTCAGAAAACGAGGCTCCATAGCAGCATGTTCACGACTGGAACCTTCTCCATAATTTTCCTCCGCAACTACCATAGACCCGATGCCTTGCGCTTTATATTGCTTAGCCGCGCCCGATACACTCTCATAGGTATTTGTCAATCGGTTCCACACCTTGTTCGTTTCACCATTGAAAGCATTCACCGCCCCCATCAGCATATTATCCGAAATATTTTCCAGATGACCACGGAAACGCAGCCACGGGCCTGCCATCGAAATATGGTCTGTGGTACATTTACCTTGAGCCTTAATCAGTAAAGGCATATCCGTAAAATCCTTTCCATCCCATGCCGGAAACGGAGCCAATAACTGCAAACGCTGTGATTCGGGATTCACCTTAATTTCTACCTGTGCACCGGCAGGAGCCAAATAACCGGGATTACCTTGAGTGAAACCTGCCGACGGCAATTCATCTCCCTCGGGAACGCTCAATTTCACCTTCTCGCCTTCTTGATTTATCAACGTATCTTTCAACGGATTGAAACATAAATCACCGGCAATAGTCAGAGCCAATACCAATTCAGGAGAAGCCACAAATGCATGTGTATTCGGATTACCATCAGCACGTTTGGCAAAATTACGGTTGAAAGAAGTGACAATCGAGTTTTTGCGGACAGGATCATCGGTATGGCGTTTCCACTGTCCGATGCACGGACCGCAAGCATTCGCCATAATAGTAGCCCCAATCTTTTGGAAAGCATCAATCATCCCGTCACGCTCGGCGGTAGCTCGAATCTGTTCAGAACCCGGATTGACAATCAAAGGAGCAGCCACAGCCAAATGTTTTTCAGCTACCTGACGGGCAATGGAAGCAGCCCGACTTAAATCCTGATAAGATGAATTGGTACATGAACCTATCAGCCCGACTTCCATCTTACGCGGATAACCATTAACCAATACCTTTTCGGCAAACTCTGAAATAGGTGTTGCGGCATCCGGTGTAAACGGCCCGTTGATATAAGGTTCCAACTCGGACAAATTAATTTCAATCACACGGTCGTAGAAAGCAGAAGGATTGGCAACAACCTCAGCATCGGCACATAAATCATTTGCCACTTTTCCGGCCATCTCTGCTACAGACTCTCTTCCGGTAGCTTTCAGATACACAGCCATCCGGTCGTCATAGGGGAACAAGGATGTGGTAGCCCCCACCTCTGCACCCATATTGCAGATAGTAGCCTTACCGGTTGCCGAAAGTGAAGCTGTCCCTTCTCCAAAATATTCTATAATGGCATTCGTTCCACCTTTCACGGTCAGAATACCGGCCAATTTCAGAATCACATCCTTTGGCGAAGCATCCATTCAAGCTTCCGGTCAAATGAACTCCAATCAGTTTCGGCATCTTTAACTCCCATTCCATACCGGTCATTACATCCACAGCATCGGCACCACCGACTCCGATTGCCACCATTCCCAATCCTCCGGCATTGGGGGTATGAGAATCCGTCCCCACCATCATTCCCCCGGGAAAAGCATAGTTTTCGAGTACCACCTGATGAATGATTCCTGCTCCCGGTTTCCAAAACCCGATACCGAAACGCGAAGAAACATCTCGTAAGAAATCGTATACCTCACGGTTGGTTTCCGTAGCCGTTGCAATATCCGGGCCCGCTCCTTTATATGCCTGAATCAAATGGTCACAATGCACAGTAGAAGGTACGGCAGCGGAATCCTTTCCTGCATTGATAAATTGCAACAATGCCATTTGCGCCGTCGCGTCTTGCATAGCCACGCGGTCGGGACGGAAATTCACATAGTCCTCGCCACGTTCATAATTCTTCAGTTGAGAATCATCATAAAGATGTGTATACAGAATTTTCTCAGCCAATGTCAGCGGACGCTGCAACACGGCTCTTACCCGACCTATCTTCTTTTCGAAAGAAGCATAAAAGGCCTTTAACATGTCCAAGTCATATACCATACCTTTTACTATTTATAATTATTACAGTTTTAAATCTATTTTATTTTTGGCAATATAGGAATAATATTTGAATTCTTGTGTAATCTATAATACGTTTAACAAAATAAAACATAAAGTCCTACCTAAAGGATTATTATTATCTTTGCAATTCTTATAGAAAAAAGCATCATTATGAACCAACATATACCCCTTTCTAATATAATTAACAAACTACAACGCAAAGAGTTGTTACTAAAATTAGAATATGATTACGAAAAAGAGACTTTCAGGCAACAGACTGAAGCAATGGGCATCGGTCGCAAAGTGAAACGGGGTATGTGCTGGTATCCTATATCGGCAGGCAGAAGCTATTATAACTCATTGAATCAATTGGTTGTAGAAGTTGAAAGGCAAGAAGACAAAGACATAGAACATGTATTTGAATTCGGCCGTCCGGTATGCTTTTTTACGCAAAATGCATCAGGCCAATTACATTATTTCAATTTTACGGCAACTGTCAACTACGTGGACGAAGACCGAATGGTAATCGTTCTCCCCTCGGCAGATGCATTGCTCAGCATACAGGCAACCGAGCTACAATTGGGAGTACAGCTTTATTTTGATGAAACCAGTTACCGGTTGATGTTCGAAGCGTTGGGACAAGTCCTCAAGGCAAAAGGGAATCGCCTGGCAGAGTTACGTGAGATTTTTCATGGCAACCAAAAGGCGGAAACTTTCAGTTTCGGCTTCACCCGTTTCCCTTGGTTAAACAATACGCAGGAGGAAGCAGTAAATAAAGTGATGCATGCCAAAGATGTTGCTATAGTCCACGGTCCGCCCGGAACCGGTAAGACTACCACATTGGTAGAAGCCATTTACGAGACCCTTCACCGGGAAAATCAAGTGATGGTTTGCGCACAAAGCAATATGGCTGTAGACTGGATTAGCGAGAAACTGGTGGACCGGGGTGTTCCCGTTCTCCGTATTGGTAATCCCACCCGCGTCAATGACAAAATGCTTGCTTTTACCTATGAACGCCGTTTTGAAAGCCATCCCGATTATCCGCAATTATGGAGTATCCGAAAAGCAATACGCGAGCTCTACGGACGTTCGCGCAAAGGAGCGGAGCGTGAGAATATCCGACAGAAAATAAACTCACTGAAAGACCGTGCCACCGAACTGGAAATTCGCATCAACGAAGCATTGTTCGGCGAAGCACGTGTGATAGCCTGCACACTGGTAAGTTCCGCCAACCGAATATTGACAGGACGCAAATTCAGTACCTTATTCATAGACGAAGCCGCACAAGCTCTAGAACCTGCCTGCTGGATTGCCATCCGCAAAGCAGACCGTGTCATTCTGGCCGGTGATTATTGCCAGCTTCCTCCTACCATTAAATGCATGGAAGCAGCTCGTGGAGGATTAGACCGGACACTGATGCAGGAGATTGCAGACAACAAACCCGACACTGTATCCTTGTTAAAGGTACAATATAGAATGAATGACGAAATTATGCGTTTCTCTTCAGAATGGTTCTATCAGGGTGAACTGAAATCAGCTCCCGAAGTAAAATATCGGAGTATATTGGACTATGACACACCGATAGAATGGATAAATACGGAAGGAATGGAATGCAACGAAGAGTTTGTGGGTGAAAGCTTCGGCCGTATCAATAAAGAGGAGGCGGCACTCTCCATTTCCCAACTCACCAACTATATCAATAAAATAGGTAAAGACCGTTTTCTGGAAGAACGGATTGATGTGGGAGTGATTTCTCCTTATAAAGCACAAGTACAATATCTCCGTCAACTGATAAAACGAGATGCTTTCTTCAAGCCTTACCGACACCTTATCACCATCAATACGGTAGATGGTTTTCAGGGACAGGAACGAGACGTTATCCTCATCAGTTTAGTACGTGCAAATGAAGAGGGACAAATTGGTTTTCTAAATGACTTGCGACGAATGAATGTAGCAATTACACGTGCACGCATGAAACTTATTATATTAGGAGATGCCTCTACGCTGACGAAACATCCGTTTTATAAGAAGTTATACGAATATATCTTGGCGCTGCAAGAATAAAAGAAGGAGGGCAGAACTCCATGACACTCTTTTTCAGATTGTCATTCGTTTTGCTCTCCTTAAATATTTTTTATTAAAGCACGTTCTTCATTCCTCTACTTGATTTCCCGTTATCGGAACAAATAATATTCAGAATCACAAAAGAAGGGAAGCTCTCAGTTGTGGCATAATTTCAAATAATTATTAAGACAATTTACTCATAAACTTCTCTTTGTCCACAATATAACGTACATGTGTACCTTCTCCAATCACGCCCTTGCTATCTTGCGCCCGCACTTCAAAAGTAAGTTTTCTGCCTTCCACCTCTTTTAATACGGCAGTAGCCGAAACCGTGTCTCCCACAGCCGAGGGCTTGATATGAGTAGTGTTCATCATGGCCCCTACTGTAGTGGAACCTTCAGGCAACTCATCTGCCACGGCACTCATGGCAGCATTCTCCATCAACGCCACCATAGCGGGAGTGGCAAACACATTCAAATCGCCGCTACCCATGGTGGCAGCTACATTTTCTTTTGAAACGACAACAGTCGAAGTATAAGTTAATCCTGTTTCCATCATGCTGTTTTTTTATTCTAAATGCAAATGTAACTGAATATCGTATATCATACAAATCTATTTTTCCACATTCATCTTTTACTCTCTCATCAAAATCACAAAAAATGTATAACAGAAATACAAATTCACATTTCAACTGCCTGCCACAAAAATCATAATGTTTAAAAACCCCAAAGCTGTCCGGCCCTATGAAACATCCGCCTGTTTACCTAGCATAGCCTAGGGGATAATAAAATTACAACCAAACGCCGTCCTTATCTACCTTTACTTTAAGCTCTTTATCGATCTGTTTGTTTTCCAAATCAAGTATATACCATTCATTATCAGGTGTCACCACATAATCAGCATCATCTATCACATAGTCTGAATATTTTTCCATAACCGATTTTTTTACCGCTTCCGGTAAATTTGCCACCTGTACATCCCAGCTTGTTCCCATCCATTCGTTCCGCTCATTGAAATAAACCTCTTTCTCTTTGTTTTCATCTAAAATAGTAACTTCCTGCAAACCTTTTTCACGTTCTATTTCTACAATTGTCGCATTGGGATATTTCTGCTTGACAATAGCTATAATGCCGTTTGCATCAGGCTGCGGCAAATAATCATCATAATCTTCTTCGTGTCCGGTATCTACAACAGTTTTTACCAATATGCCTGTAGACGAATAAAACAAATCCAGCTCGGATTCTCCTTTCTCCACCTCAATGACATAAAGAGTTTCCATTCCCTCACGAGTCAACTTATCCACATCATCCACCCGCCAATCAGCATATTTGCCTGCTTTATGGGCAGCAAGTACAGGTTCGGGAAGATTTTCATAACGAACATCTGTTTCTGTCATATACCAGGCAGCCGATAACGGATTGAACCATGCAGAATGCTCTCCACCATCCCAATAAAAATCTACTACAGCATAATCACCTTTCAGCTCCCATTCCACGTCTTTGGCTTGCGGATATTTTGCATTAAATGCAGCCTGTACTTCTTTTGAAACCAAATGTGTGTTTTCAGGAACATCACTATTGTCATCATCACTACAACCACTAAAAGTTAGTGCAGCAAAAGCTGCGAAAAATAAAAATAACATCCAATTCTTTTTCATAATTACATTGTTTTATAGTTTCTTTTTGATGCAAAATTCTTATAGGATTCTGAAAAGAAACTGAAATCATAGAGAAAAGTTCAAAAGACATTCGTCAAACAGCAAATAACAGAAAAACCATACCTAACAGCCCATTTGCACTGAAATGACCTTAAAGCCCCCGATACCTACTTTTAAATTCTTATAAAAGAAGAACTAATAAAGACAAAACAAAATCTCTTCCGAGGTTTTTATTACCTTTGCAATCCTATTTGAACAGAAACGAAAAAAAATATGATAGTTTGTATTGCCGAAAAACCTTCCGTAGCCCGTGACATAGCGGATGTACTGGGAGCAAAAACCAAAAAAGACGGATATATAGAAGGAAACGGATATCAGGTTACCTGGACATTCGGACACCTCTGTACTTTGAAGGAGCCTCATGAATACACTCCCTCATGGAAAGCATGGAGTCTGTCCAGCCTTCCTATGATTCCACCTCGTTTCGGCATTAAGCTAATCAGCGATCCGGGCATTGAAAAACAATTTCGTATTATAGAAGGACTGATGCAAAATGCCGATGAAATTATAAATTGCGGTGATGCCGGCCAGGAAGGAGAACTTATTCAACGATGGGTCATGCAGAAAGCAGGAGCACACTGCCCGGTGAAACGTCTATGGATTTCATCCTTGACTGAAGAAGCCATACGCGAAGGATTCAGCAAACTAAAAGATCAAAAAGAATTCCAACCTTTATACGAAGCCGGATTAAGCCGTGCTATCGGCGATTGGGTATTGGGCATGAACGCCACCCGGCTCTATACCTTAAAGTACGGACAAAACAGACAAATTCTATCGATAGGACGGGTGCAGACTCCGACTTTGGCACTGATAGTAAAGCGTCAGCAAGAAATAGAGAACTTCACTCCTCAACAATATTGGGTACTGGCTACTTTATACCGGGAAACCACATTCTCTGCCATCATCCGCAAAAGCATGAGGAACTGGCTCAGGAAGAAAGCGATGCTAAAGAGAACCCCAAGAAAGCCAAAAAGGCTGAAGGGAACAGGGGAATTCCTCCCATCACCGATCTTGCTACCGGACAGGCACTTATGGAACGTATCAAAAATGTTCCTTTTACCGTGACAGAAGTAGCAAAAAAACAAGGCACAGAAGCACCTCCCCGTCTTTTTGACCTGACTTCCCTACAGGTGGAATGTAACAAAAAATTTGCTTATTCAGCTGACGAAACTCTAAAACTTATCCAGTCATTGTATGAAAAGAAAGTGACTACTTATCCTCGTGTAGATACTACTTTCTTAAGCGATGACATCTATCCCAAATGTCCCAATATCTTGGCGGGACTAACTCCATATACAGTATTTACCGCTCCGTTGGCAGGACAAAAGCTCATCAAGTCCAAAAAAGTATTTGACAATTCAAAAGTAACGGATCACCATGCCATTATTCCTACGGGACAACCTCCTGTAAATCTGACAGAAATGGAGAAACGGGTATTTGATTTAGTAGCACGCCGCTTTATTGCCGTATTCTATCCCGACTGCAAGTTTGCCACTACTACCGTAATAGGCGAAGCTGACAGTATAGAATTCAAAGCCACAGGAAAACAGATTCTAGATCCCGGATGGCGCGTTATCTTTGCCAAACCACAAACCAATCTGCCAGAAGGTATGACCGATCCCGATGCAGAAGCCCGTGAAAATGACGAAGAACACTCCTTGCCCGCTTTTGTGAAAGGAGAAAGCGGGCCGCATCTGCCCAAACTGGACGAGAAGTGGACACAACCCCCACGGCCATATACAGAAGCAACTTTACTACGCGCTATGGAAACTGCCGGTAAGCTGGTAGATAATGACGAGCTACGCGATGCATTAAAAGAAAATGGAATAGGACGTCCGTCTACACGTGCAGCCATTATTGAAACCCTATTTAAACGCCATTATATCCGTAAAGAACGTAAAAATCTGATCGCAACCCCTACCGGAATAGAACTGGTGGGACTAATTCGCGAAGAACTGTTGAAATCCGCCGAATTAACGGGAATATGGGAAAAGAAACTACGTGAAATAGAAAAGAAAAGCTATGATGCAACGACTTTTCTAAATGAATTAAAGCAAATGGTAAGTGAAATAGTACACAGCGTTTTAAGTGATACTACAAACCGCCGCGTCACCACAATAGAGGAAACAGCAACGAAAACTGCAACAACCTCTACGGTCAAACAGCCGAAAAAAAAGGCAGGGACCTCACGAAAAAACGCTTCTTCAGCCACGCCCGCTCCCACTATCCCATCCGATAACGAATTGGTGGGAAAATCCTGCCCGCTATGTGGCAAAGGAACGATTATAAAAGGAAAAACCGCGTATGGCTGCTCAGAATGGAAAAACGGGTGTACCTACAGGAAGCCTTTCTGATAATCACATTTTCCTTGTACGAAGCCAAACAAATTTGTATATTATAGAATACAAACAAGTCTGTACCCGGAGAAGCATTGCGCCAGTCTATGAAAAACAATATGCACAATCTTCCCGAACAAATCTATGGCTCCTTTTAGCATACAAAAGAAAGTTCTTCGGGTAAATAACCGCTTCGGATACGCCATTCCTGCGGATAGAGGTTATTAGCCCGATTGCCAATGTTCTTGGCAAATCCTAATGGAATGTTTTTATAAGTCAAAAGTATATAACCACGCGGAACAGAAGCATCCAATGTGATCGCTTCTTTACGCAAATAAGCAATAGCCTGTTCATAGGTCAATTCAAAACGAGAGAAACCATCATGATTCAGCAATGTGCTCATTGCCAACGAATGATCCGGTATAACGTCTTTTCCTTTCAACTCACCTATAGTAACACCCGCATGAACAACTTTTAATTCCTGACGGAACAGATCATATTCTGAAAGATGGACATTGGGGAAGGCTATCACCTTCGTGCCTCTTACCTCAAATCGGAAATCCTCCGCCTGCTTTAACCAACTTTTTACTTCTTTGGGAAAAGGAACAACCTGAGACAAGCTCCCCTTTTCTCCTTTTCTCTTCTTTTTTGTTATTTTCTCTTTGTCATCCTGACAACGAATACAAGGAACAACATGAGAAATGGCAGCACTCTTCCTCAATACAGCCAAGAAAAATCCTTCTCCTTTCACTCTATGAGGCAAAAAACGATAAACAGGAAAATCCTGTCCCGCCAAATTTCCTATTATCCCCCATTCCGACGCCACTGGCACTTTCAGTATCTCCGCACCCAATTCATCAGCAATCCAAGCCACATTTTCCTCATCTTCTTCCCTATTATAAGTGCAGGTACTATAAATCAGCAGACCACCGGGTTTCAAAGCCGGCCAT
>ENA-OQAZ01000669-OQAZ01000669.1-human-gut-metagenome-genome-assembly--contig:-NODE-669-length-18567-cov-2.304013_pt1 | contig 18567 bp, 18 predicted proteins | sample MGYA00242737_ERZ504531 | MGnify/ENA primary metagenome ERZ504531 (study PRJEB26092, sample SAMD00036244) | human gut metagenome | host: Homo sapiens | study: EMG produced TPA metagenomics assembly of... | reverse complement strand
CTAATGTTTTTTTTCTCCAGCAGCTCTTTTAAACCGTCCGCCAGAAGTTTTTTTGCGCTATAGCCATGAAAAACCCCTTTCCAAAAAGCGGTAAATCGCTTCATACAGCAAGTATACCGCCATTTTCGAAAAGAGGCAAGTTAAATTCCTATAAACACTTTTACGCTTAGTTACAGTTCATGCGTCATGCAACGAAAGCCCTACGGTGCAATGGTTTCGTCGACGGACCAAACTCAGCAGGCTCCTTTTATGTTCTTTATTATTATACATTACTTTGAAAGACCTGCTTCAAGTGTCCGTCTCGTGAAATCCATTCACCTTCGGGCTTTGCCGCAATATTGGCTTATCCATGAACTGTAACTGCGCTTACTCCGCAAAAATCACATAGTTTTCTTTTCTCGGTGCAGCTGTTGGCTCTTCGCAGTCAGCATAACCTAAAATACAATGACCGATGCCTTCGTAATCACCTGTAATGCCTAAATCTTTTAAGATCTGCTTTCCTTCTGGGCTTTCAAATTCTTCTTTTGCACGGTGGATCCAGCAGCTTGCTATGCCTAGCTCGTGTGCTGCTAACATCAGATTACCCATGACAAGGCTTCCATCGTAAACATAAGTGCCATAATTTTTATTTGCCAGAACGATTAAAACTACTGGTGCACCGTAAAACGGATCGCTGTTTGATCCCATAACCTGTGCATTCATTTTGGAAAGACGATCTCTAAGCTCTTTGTTTGTAACGGCAATAATGATTGGAGACTGCTTGCCCATGCCAGTTGCAGCGTATGTTCCAGCCTCTGCAATCTTCTCAATAATTTCCTTCGGAACCATATCCGGCTTATATTTGCGGATACTTCTTCTTGTTTTCATATTCTCTAATACCTGATTTTTTTCTCCACTCATTTTGTTTTCCTCCTAATTTTCTAGCTGTTCATCGTCATTTTAACAAATCAAGGAAGTCCCCTGCTTCAATTGCTAATATCCGCTTGACTGGCAGATGACAATCATGTTTACTCGCTCAAAAGTCCCAAGAGAAGCTTCGCTAATCCTGCAAGCTGTCCTGCACTTTCAGATGCGGCAGGAAGCATAAGCTGTGTTTGCTGTGCTTTCATCATATAATCTACAAGCGCGGCCTCGTTTGACTTTGGATCATCTACGGCGCGTCTTAGCCATTCCCTGCACAGCATAAAAAGAAGACTGCTGTTTTTATAAAGTGCTGCGGCAAGTCCTTCTTCACTCTGATTTTCGATAAGATCAATCACAAACGCATCCTGGTACATATTTTCCTTTGTCTGACTATGTCTAACAAAAGGAACAATTCCCAAAAAAGAATCCTCATCACGATAACATGCCGTAATTTGCCCTTTATTATAAGGAAAGATGGTCGATAACACTTCATTGCAAACTGATGCCAATAACTGCGCAAGCTGTTTTTTCTCTGAACTCTCACTGCACATAATTGTAAGCTGCAAAAAAACTGTCTCGTACTGATCAGGCTGTCTAAATACTGATTTTTCTTCATATTCTTCATGTATCATATGATCATAATCAGAAAGACTCCTTGTTTCTGCAAGGAAATAAACACCCCTGCATGTTCGTTTTATCTTTGCCTCACAAAGCTGCATACGCCAATTGTTTTGCTTAAGCTTGCTTCCAAGTGGCGCCACATCTTCCATTTCATAAACCATATCCGGCAGGCGAATCATTCCTGGTCGAGTGCTGACAAGCTTTTTCTCTGTGTCTCTTCTTGTCAAAATTGCCTCTGCTGCTGCATCGCTTAAGCGAACTTTCCATTTGCCATGCGGCCAGGCTGGCTCCTCCTCAAATGAAAATATATCATAGATGTTCTGCACCGGATAGTCTGGAAGAACAGCTGACAATACGTTTTTTAGAAACTCCTCTGTTGATGCATGCTCCATACCAAAGCGCTTTTTTGTCTGATAAGCCAACTCTCAGGCACCCCATTTTCTGTCTTCATTAAAAGAAGTAATCTTCTGTAAAGACCTGCCTGTGATATAACAAGCCACGGAACCAGTTCTCTGCTCTCCTCATTAGATGCTTCTTTTTCCCAGTCAGCTTGATCTTCAACATCGCTTCCTGCATAATAAACAAGTGCTTCATTTTCCTGTGCGCTCATTGTACAGTCTAAAAACAAATACTGAATTGAAGATTTGCTGCTTCTTTGCGAAAAATCCTGACTAGTCATCTGTCTCCAAAGAGCGAAAAAAGCATCTGCCTGTGTCGTATCTGCCAGAAAACGATGTGAATCAGACAAAATGATAAATCCAACCTGAAAAAACCACTGCGGCCAAATTTGCTGCAAATTTGTATGTAAAAATTCATCCGCATCTGCCACCAGTATATCAATATCTTCGCGATTCTTCAAGTGTATTGCTTCACCAATTCTAATCAAGCAAATTTCACCAAATCGTCCTGTAAGCATATCAGTTAAAGTCATCTGCCAATGCAATTTTTCTTCTTTTCCTCTGCATAGAAAAACTACTCTGCGGCGTCTTTGAAAGCATTCATACAGATAATCTGGAAGCACCGTTTTCAAATCACTTCCAGATGCCATCCTCAGATTAACACCCAAAAGCAATCGCTCATATGATGCTTGCTTTTTTTCAACTTTTTGTGTTGCTGACTCTTGTGGTGCTCCCTGTTCAAGTGACCATTTGACATCATAGCTAAGCGCCCTGCCAACACCAGCTATTACAAGACTAATCAAAAACGTAAGCCTAAAAATCCATATAACCACTGTGTTTTTCTTATATAAGAAAACTCTGGAATTTTCACATACACTGCAATCAGTCCGCACACAATCTGAATAAAAAATAAAACGAGCATCGCACTGCTAAGATTCCAGAGCCATTTGCCAAGTATAGTTGTAAATGGACGTTTTCTCATTTTTTCTTTGATATATATGGCTGCATTTTGCACGTACATCAATTTGCTCATAAGTAAAATAAACCACCAAATCAAAAGACCAGCAATGCATACTGCAAAATTAATCAGCAGTATATAAAAAAGAAAGTATAAAACCTGCGGATTGCTTCCAGACAAAAAGTTTGTTTTTATATAAGAAAACAATGCTGTCTTTTTCATTGACTGATACATGCCTTCGCTTCCAATTCCACACGCAAATACAGCCACAACACCAAAAATTCCATAGCAGACAGCTGCCGCTGCTCCCTGAATCTTGCTTCCTGCCTTTATGAGCCTCTTTACTGAAACAATCAGAGACAAATCAAGTGCCAGAAATAATAAAGCAAAAATAATCGTCACAATTTCTTTCACCTTCTCTGCCCCCTTTCAATATCATTTTCTGTCCAAACTGGCCAATAGCATTCATTTCCAAGCTCTTTTTGACTATAATCCATTGGCTGCACAATGCGTGATGCAATCATTGCATCTTCTGTTTGTACAGTCACATGATTATTCTGCTCAAACCCAAATGAATCCAGCAAATCTAAAATGCGCTTGATGTTCGCAAGATGCCATGCACGCGCTGATACCTGCTCATTTTTACCTTGATTTTTTTGTGCCTGGTCATTCTTAAACTGCTGCTTATTAAATTCACACAGCCATTCATTTAGACAATTTTCATAATCCTGTGCTCTAAATTGATACGCCTTCAAAACTTGCTCTATCTGGTTTTGCAAATGTGCATAGCTCTTACGAATCTCCTTCATAAAATAGCCAGAAATATTAAAACTGCCCATCGCCAGAAAAATAATGATAACAGCCATAGCGCAAAGACCTGCATACACAGACTGTACGCCTTCACCCTTATGGACTGGAAAATAGACACCTGCAGCAAATGCCATGCAGCCGCACAGATACAAAAATGATGGCAAGAATCCTGTAAGCTTTGCGCAGTGCACAAGAAACTGCATATCTTGCTTCCATTTTGTGATCATTTCCTTTGCAGATGCTTCTGTCTTTTGCTTCTGTATTTTTTTTGTTTGAATAGATGCTTCGCTTAGCTTATTTACTGATGATACTGATTCAAAACCAATTGAAGCAGACTGCTCTATCTCCCGATAAAGTGTCTTCGCTGCCGCCTTTTGATATGCCACAAGCTCATCCTCTAAACCATCTGTTGTCTTAAAAAGAATATCAGAGGCCTGCTCTATACGCTCCTTCATCTCACTTTTCTTTCCTTCTTTTAAAGAAAGCTCACAGATGTCAAGCTGCATCTTTACATTTTTTAAATGCTCCTGATATTCCTGCGGTGCACTTGGAACCATCAAAGGTTCTATACGAATCCTTTGTTCCTGCTCAAAAGATGTTTCTTGGTCATTTGATGCATATAAGTCTGCATGCTCTGCCTGAATTTCACGTATGATCTGCTGACGTTTTTTTTCTAAGCTGATATCGGTATCCATCCAGAACATCCAAAAAGTGTTCCTGCAGTTTTTTGGCTGCACGAGGATCTCCATGTGTCAAATAACGCTGTATGCTTTCTTGTGTGATTTCTTTTTGCGTACACAAAAGCTCCACAAGCCCAAACATAGCAAGTGTACTCGCCTGGCTGCTATTTGCTGCAACCGGCCAATAAATAACTTCACATACACGCCCTATCTGACTTCCTTCGATTACACTTCTAAGACGATGGCTTATATATTAGCCATAATTGTCATCTGATATTTCATCTGGCGAATTTATATTATCAATCTGTGGAAGTTCCTCCTCTGGCATTCTCATTTTCTCGTCAAGCAGCTTTTCTTCCTCTATTACAGAAAGAATCCTTCTTTGAAGCCATGTCTGTGAAGATTCCCTCTTTGCGTTAAGCACTGCAACATTAAGCGCCTGAAAAAGAGTATTCTCCCACTCCTTAGGAGTAAGCACTGATGGCAGTCCAAAGCTGTCTACCATGACATATGAATTTTTCTCACCAGACATATCTTCATGATCACTCTGATCATTTTGTATAGCCTCACACGCAGCCTGCAGACTTCCTAAAAAGGATCTAAGACCTTCCTGTTCCTCCTCCCAGCTGCTTATCTGCTGTGCACTTCCAAAATATTCCTGCTCAGACTGAAAAACAATTTTTATTTTTCTTGTATACGATGAAGTCAGTACAGATGTCATACCAGACTGCTCAAGTGCTCTTGCTGTGAGTGTCTTTGCATATAGTGTTGTGTCATGCCATATAAGCTGAGCATTCATCTGATGTCTTGATGCTCTTTTATGTTTTCTTACACATACGATGACCTGATAATCATTATCTTCAAACTCGCGGCGGTTTATATGCGCTGCAATTTGTGAAAATACATCTGTCAGTGACTCAAATGTCCATTTTGCCTCAAACAGCTCTATTTTTTGCTTTGCTGCAGGCTCATAGAAAAAAATACCATAATTTTCCTGATGAATACACGCTTCCACATTCACCACATACAGCATTTTTTCACCCCCTTACTATAGCGCTGCCTTTGTTTAGGCAAGATCATCATAATCATCTGTAAAAATTTTCTCGCCTGGCTCATCTTTTGCGACTGCAGCTTCTGCATCCGGATCATCAGTATCATAAAGGACTTTGCTTAATCCTGCATTTGAATCTGCCATGTCATCTTCTTCATAAAGCTCAAGGAAAACTGACAATAAATGTTCCTCTCTGTAGGTAAGCTTTTCCTGTTTGCTTCTTTGATAAAGCTTTGAGAAGGTTGCAATAGCATTTCTTATATTTCGGCATGCGTATATTACCTTGACCTCGTCTTTATCAAACATGTACTCACAATATTCACGAATAAACTGTGCCAATCCCTCTAACAGGTGATTAAACTGTGCACTTTCCATGCTTCTTGACATCTTTTCAAAAATATCAAGCATGTTTTCATCGTCTGGCTCCTTCTCCTGCTGAATCATATCGGCAATTATCGGCTGCGTGTAAATTTCCTGCTCTAGCTGATCCTGCATGCTTTGAGCCTTTATACGATGCAGATGACTTTTTCCATAATATAAAAGTGTATATTTCATATCCCTGTTAAATTTCATTGCTTCATACAAATCTGCATAGGAGCTTGCAATAGGCACTCCGGCTGCCTTGACGCGGATCGTATCCATACCACGAAGAAACCACCATGATATTTTCCCCTTAGTATTTTTCAAACGCACACAGCAAGGCTTTTCAAGTGTTAGTGCATAGAAAAAGGCTCGCATGTTATTTTTTTCATCCACAATTCGCTGTGCTGGATAAATACTTGGAAGAAAGCCCTCCTCGCACCAATATTTATTTAAATGAGGATTGATTACAGTAATGATCTCTGACTCTCTTGACGTACCTGCAGCTGACCAATACGATTGATTCGCTGCTCATAGTAGCGATGTGCCTCTCCTGCCCGTTTGAATTTATCAAGATTTTCAATGAGCAAGTTGTAGCGTGCCTTATAGCAAATCAATTCATTCTGACGGAATTATCATGAATCACACAGTAACTGCATGACCCTGTGGTGTTGTGCGTTCTTTTAAATAACGTGCTGCTGTCGCCTCGACAGATGGTGTATTATCCATTCTAACAGCATTGTCAGGATGCATTGCAAGATAAACAGACATAGTTGTCGCACCCACTGTATTGCATATGCCGATCCAAGGCTGCGCCATTGTCATGGCAGCTGATACCTTGCTTTTAATCCATGCATCTAGCATTGCATCATAACGATCACGATCATGCTCACGCACAATGCCAAGCTCTGTCTGCATCTCAAGTGCAAATGCATCATATATACTTATTTCCACTACTGAAGAAGCCTGCTCACGCGCTTTTTGCTGCATCACCTCTGCCACCGCCTGATTAAATATCGTCCTCATGCGGTTATTATAAGCCATATCTTCTCTGCGGCGGTCTTCCATATTGTTTTTTCTTTTAATTCCAGCTCCATCTCCCCGTAAATATTTCGAAGAATCATTCTTGCCGACTCCTGCGGAAGCTCGGCACCTGTATTCTGACACATAAGAGCAAATCTTTCATATAATGCTTCCAGACACGATTCACTGCAGCAAATATATTGTTCTCCTACAGATGACTGTCTTCCCATCGTTTTGAGCTCACGAAGCTGTCTTCTAAGATCCTCCGTAGAGCTTTCTAATACATTGAAAAAACGTCTGTACAGATCACACAGCTTTTCAAGACGTTTTTGCAGCGTCTCATAAACATTTGCGCGCAGCTGTGCCGACAAATATGCAGTCAAATTTGCAGCTGTTCTTCCAGATGCATCCTCATACACCTCAAGTACCTGACGCATTTGTTTGCGGTTCATCCTTTTTCCAAGAATAGCCTCTATCGGAAGCCCTGGATTTTTGCCGCTTATATCATAATCTGCCGTGCTGATCAGATCAAGCTCAAGTCCAAAGCAATCCTCATTTGCCTCTCTTGCCCGTGCTGCAGTCTGCTCTAAAATCGCATACAAAAGATAACGAGCCGCAATCGGATGCACACGTCCAAGAATCTGAGAAATACAGCTGTCACGATCACTCATCTGAATCATTGCGCTAAGCGTTGCCGGAATCATTTGGTTTGGAAGTGAATATTTCGTATCATCAATAACCTTCATGACAGCAGCCCTATAATTTCTAATTGACTGCTTATTTGTTGCTACTCCCTGTCTTGCTGCTTCCGGTGACTGAATCCATTGATCAATAGAAATATCCATACAAGATTCTCCAAGGCGCTGCAGGCTTTCCTTTGAAGTCGCATCCTCTATCAACTCCTCAATCTGCTCCAAAAAGCGGTCTGCAAGCGAAAAATCTGTTCCATCATCACTCTGCATGAAAACCTGAGCATATAAGGATGCCATACTTGCATGCTCTCCTGATGTCTCCTCCAAAAAAATCTCCTGATAACGCTCGATAATTCCAGGCAGCTGAATACGCGGATTCATTGCCTGTTCTTCCCTTGCCAGAATAAGTTCTTCTTCAAAGCGCTTATCAATACGCATCCAATAAGAATCAACAAGCTCTGTAATCCATCTCATTGAGCAATACTGCATGATCTGCTCGCCTGGATAAATAATCTTGCAAAGACCCGCACTTCCATAGCGAGCCATGCCATTACTTCCAATCGTGGAAAGAATAAAGTTATCCTCAACAGACAGCGCATTTTCTCCTACATCTGTAAGCAGATGCACATATGCCATAGACGCGATCATGCGCTCTACCTCTGCCAGCTGCTTTTGTCCAATCGTGCCGCCATTAAAGCTGCTGTCAAATAAAAACAGATGATCATATGGAATAGTTCCGTTTCGCTTTAGATATTCCTCCTGTACCTCCTCTGGTATTTCTTCATCTAATACAGCCACGCCCTTTGACGAAAGATCCTTTGCAATTGCCTGATACATCTGGCGCGACTCCATCACCTCTGCCTCAAGATCCTCATTTTCTCCGTAATCATAATATTCCATGCGAAGAAGTGACGATGAAGCATCACGTCTCTGCAATAAATAAAACGCATTTAATTCTTTTAGGCAGGCATATGCATTAACATATACAGCCTGACGATTTAAATCTCCCGGCTGAATAGGAGCCATAATATCAGGTCCCAAAAACATGCCTCTAACCATCACATTTGGAATTGCAAGCACCTTTTGGATGATTTTTTTAACATAAAATGGGATCTGGATAAACATGCCTGCTCCTGTACCGCCGCATATTGATCCGACAACCATCGTCATGATATTTTCCTTTAATCCACTTCCCGTGACAGCTGCAATTTTTCTGACTGCCTCTTCAATCGGGCGAAACTTTCCTTCTTCCTCAGCAGCTAGTGCTGCGAGTCTAGATATTGCTCTAATCTGTCCAGCGCCCTCAAGCATTCCTCTGTTATTCAAAAAAATGTTATTCGGAAACCAACTCATATACTGAGGATGATCCTTCAAATATTGACGAACCAGACGCTCATCGCTGATCTGAATTGTCTCTATTCCCTGCTCACGCAGCTTTCGAAGATCCTTTACATTTGTGTCAATCGCAAGAATCGCCACCTTATCGCGCCTTGGTGAATCCTTTGCTAACATTTTATCTATCTGTGCACAATGCGTCCTCCGACACCGCCCATACCAATCAGCAATATCGGTGCACCCTGACTTTTTTCAAAAAGCTCTCTTCCCATCTGCTCATATGCATCCATACCAATACCCATACCTTTCTGCTTACCCTGTAATACGGTATCCAGTCAGCGCCTGCGCATTTTTATCTGGTGCCACATAAAGTTCCATGCCGCGCACCATGCGCACATCACGCTTTGCCGGTTCCATCATACGAAGCAAACGTTTCATGTTTCCTGCACTTCTTCCCATAAACCGAACCTTACCTGAATATACAACACGTCCTCTCACACAATCCTTATCTAGTACGATTTTTCGACCTGGCGCTGCAATAAATACAAGATCACCTACACGCATGCGACATGCACGATATGGGATTAATCCGATGCGACGCTTCATAACCTTGATGCGCGGTGATTCCTGAATTGCACTTCCAAACTTTGTATATACCACAATCTCCATGATCTGATTGTTGAATTTAGGCTGACGAATCCACCCTATGATACACCAGAGAAGAAAAAGTGAGAATAAGACAAAACCAATCGGTATCCAATAAAGAAAACTTCTTTCCTCTATTGTAAAGACTGCCGTACACGATGCCTCCTCAGAGAGTGTCAGTGCCACTTCTCCAGTTCCATAAAACCAGCTTAGGCCTTTCGGCTGGTATACACATGTTCCATCATCTTCAATATACCACCGTCCAGAAATGCCATTTCTTTTTTCGCCTGTTTTCCATATAAAAAATGAGCTGTCTGTCATCTTAACAGCTAGCGCAAGCTTTGTCTTTAGTGCATCAATTGCTGCCCTATCAAGTGCCTCTGCATCAGCTGTAATCTTAAACTTTATTGGCTCCATTTGCCCAAGAGATGTCTGAGCTGCATGAGCATCCTGTCCACCAATCTGTATAATCTGATAATGTATTCTTGGAATCACATCAATAACTGCCTGACCTGATGCCTCTAATTCTTCATTTTCTACATAAACCGTAAGTGTGCCAGTACTGTCTGTTTCACCCTTTGGCTTAAAAATCCACTCACCACTATCCTCATCCTGGTACCACTCATACTCCACCTCTGCACCAGTTAATACCGGTGTAGAAAGCGGGTAATTCTTTGCTTCATCAGCACTCATTTTCACGCCATCTGCTGTAAGGTAAAAACGAATTTCTTCGCAGGAATCTAACTCATTCTGACGCACAGATACATCAGCTGCATCTGATTCTACACGATATACAACTTTTGACTTTGTCGTAAAACGCTCATCTGCCGTCTTTGGCAAAAATCCTGGCATCTGAATTTGTCCGCTTATGCGCCCCTCACCAAGCTGTAAAGTGATCGGCAGCTCACCTGTATCAGAACGTGCAGCCTCATTTCCATCTACTTCGTAGACAAGTGTATTGGCAGTTCCTTCCTTCAAAAATGAACTATCAATCACCGTATCGGTTCCGCTCTCAACAGCCTGCGCCGTGATCGTCACTGTCTCACCCTCTGGAATTTCTGCTAATTTTTCTGCCGAAACTGTCTCCCCATTATATTGTACAGCCAGACGGCACTCCACAGCCGGCTCAACCATAATATTCAGGCTGCCCGGATCAACTCCTGCTGTAAACTGCACCTGATATGTACCAGCAGGCATATTCGCACCACCTGCATCTGTCACGATTGCATTTCCAAAAAGTGATGGATCAGCATTGTAGCCATCTGGTGCAAGAGTCACGTTTCGCCTTATTTCATAGTTTTCGCCATTTGGTCCAGTGACAGAAGATACTGCTGCCTCTCTTCCCTGAGATAAAAAGGATACACTCTTTAATGGAAGTTCGCTAGTAAAACTGACAAGCGTATCATAAACAGAAATCTCTGAAGCATCAAGACGATAGCGGCCTGAAATAGTATCAGCTAACGCTCCTATTGCAAGAATCATACTCTGACCATCTGACGCCGTCTGCGCATGAAAGTTAAGATCTGTCTATCAGTAAGCGCCACTGCTTCTGCACCAATTGCCAGATAATATGTATTCATATGTGTCTGGTTTGGCATCAATGTTCCATAAAAGGATTCAAACTGTCCCTGCACAGTCCCAGTGTCAATCGTAATCTGGTTTGTCGCATCGTCCATAAAACCACCATCTGACAATACAATCAGATAATATTGTGTGGAAGGATCAGTATCTTCATGAGATACTAATTCATTATATCCCATCTGCACTGCACCAAACGGTGTTCCTGCACCCTGCCACGGATTATTTCTCACCTGATCGGCACCTGATTGCGGATTTGTCAGGTCAATATCTTTTGCAATCGCTGACGGATCAAAATTTCCTGGCTGCGCCGCCAGCTGTCTTGCAGCATCACTCATATAAATTAAATGAAGTTCATCCTCTTCATTTAAAAGCGCAATAAATGCCTGAATCGCATAATTAGCATTCGAGTAGCGATTCTCATTTGCCATACTAAAGGAATCATCAAAAACAATAGTCACGATCTTTCTTCCTGATGACTCGCTTGCATAGCCAATCGTATTCTGTAAAGAAAAAACTCCTGCTGCCATAAGCGACAACAGGAGCACAAAAAGCATAATTTGTTTTTTCATCCGTCCTCCCCATGCGCATCACATTTGACTGCACTGTTTTGCATCTTTCGACACAGCTTTTTCTTTTACTATAGCACAGCGATGTGTCAAACACAAGGAAGTGATTCTTACGGTTTTTTTAATTTTTTGCGAGGGTTACTGCTGATATGTCGATAAGAAATCACGCAAATTGTTTAATGATTCCTCAAGTATCTCAATACGAGGCAGATATACAATACGGAAATGATCTGGCTGCTTCCAGTTAAAGCCACCTCCATGTACGATCAGAACCTTCTTCTCCTTTAAGAATCAAGAGCAAATTTCTCATCATCGACGATATTGAAGCGTTTTGTATCGATCTTTGGGAAGGCATAAAAAGCTGCCTTTGGCTTTACAACACTGATGCCAGGAATATCATTTAATACCTTATAGATATACTCTCTCTGCTCATAAATACGACCGCCTGGTATAATATAATTATTTACGCTCTGATATCCTCCGAGTGCAGTCTGTACGATAGACTGTGCCGGAACGTTGGAGCAAAGTCGCATGTTAGAAAGCATGTTTAAGCCTTCAATATAATCCTTTGCCATCTCCTTCTTTCCGCTTAAAATCATCCAGCCAATACGAAAACCTGCAATCATGTGAGATTTAGAAAGGCCGCTGAATGTTACGCAAAACAGATCTGGTGCCAACGATGCAATTGAGATGTGCTCTTCTCCATCCATAACAAGACGATCATAAATCTCATCTGAGAAAATGATTAACTGATGCTCTCTTGCAATTTTTACAATCTCCATCAATACTTCCTTTGGATATAATGCGCCCGTCGGATTGTTTGGATTAATCAAAACAATGGCCTTTGTACGGTCTGTTATCTTCTTTTTAATATCATCCATATCAGGATACCATTCTGCCTGTTCATCACAAATATAGTGAACAACCTTTCCACCGGCAAGTGTCGCTGTTGCTGTCCACAACGGATAATCAGGTGACGGAATTAAAATCTCATCTCCCTCATCAAGAAGTGCCTGCATAGACAGATTAATAAGCTCACTAACGCCATTTCCTGTATATATGTCATTGATCGTAACATTCGGAAGATTCTTTAACTGTGCATACTGCATGATAGCCTTTCTTGCTGAGAATAAGCCTTAGAATCAGAGTATCCCTCACAATCAGTAAGCTGCTGACGCATATCAAAGATAACCTCTTCTGGTGTACGAAAACCAAACGGTGCCGGATTTCCGATGTTTAATTTCAAAACATGCATACCTGCATCTTCCATTCTCTTTGCTTCCTCTACAACCGGTCCTCTCACATCATACAATACATTGTCCAGCTTTGATGATTTATTAAATGTTCTCATACCGTCTTCTCCTATACTCCATGAATTTTTACTCTGCTGCTCTTTTGCCGGCTGACTGTCTGCTGTCATTGCCACATCATCGCCTTCAAGCCACAGATAATCTACCTCAAGCGCCTGAGCCAAAACCTTTAAAATATCAACGCCTTGGCTCTGTCTTGCCACTTACATATTGACTCATATGGCTCTTGCCGATCCGAATGCCGACCGGCTCTCCAAATGGCTGTGCCAGACGAATAACATCAGCCTGTTTCAGACCCTTTAATTCCATAGCCTCTTTCAATCGTTCTGCAAACGCTGCCATATACACTCCTTATCATCTTAGTTCAATTTCCTACATGCACACTATAGCACGGCAATTGTTAAAGTTCAAGTTTTATTTTAAAAGTTCAGTATTTTGAACTTTTCTAGTCTTTTCCCCGAAACTGACAACTTCCGTCATGTTTTTCATCCTTTTTTTGTCCCTTTCGTGCATAGTCCAAAACCACTTTTTGCTTTATAATAATATTTAGTGTATTGCATGTTCTTTGCACTATTATTTTATTAAGGAGATGTTCTGCAATGACTCTGAAATTGAGACATGATTCTTCTGGTTATCTTACATGCGAACATGTAAGTGTTTTCTATCTTTTAATGCTGACTTCCGGTATTATGGGTGCTTACACATATGTTGTACGCGGCGGTGTTTTCTGTAATGCACAGACGGCAAACTTTTTGATGCTGGGAATTTCACTTGGAGAGGGCAACTTTAAGCATGCACTTTTCTATTTTATTCCAATATCCGCTTATGTTCTTGGTGCGATTGCCTCTGAAATTCTCCCTACACCAATTAAGCACTACGGCCTGTTCCGCTGGGACACTTGGCTTGTTGGATTTGAAGCACTTATTCTTTTTATCATTGGATTTATTCCAACAACAGTACCAGATCCTGTTGTTCAGGTTGCTGTTAACTTTATTGCCTCAATGCAGTATAATACATTTCGTCAGGCTGAAGGTATTCCTATGGCAACAACCTTCTGCACCAACCATATTCGCCAGGTTGGTATTGGCGTTGCTAAATTAGTTAGAAAACACGATCAGAAAGGTTTTCATCGTGGTATGGAACATCTTGGCATGATCGTCTGCTTCTGTGTAGGTGCTTTTCTACTTTCAGTCTTCTGTAAGTTTATGAATGAAAAATCAATCTGGATCGCTCTTGTTCCTCTGTTAATTCTTTTCTACAGACTCGCTCATGCGGATCTGACCTGGGAACATGATCTGTTAAACAAAAAACCGGCTGGCCATTAAGGCCACCGGCTTTTTTGTTTAAATTGTAACTACTTAGATCTATTTGAAATTGTAGTTACTATAAATTTACATTCCGTACCATTTTTTCTGTCAGACGGCAGATCGCCATGCCACTGTCTGGACGCACAAATTTTCTTTGTGCCAGCTTCATTGTCTCACAAAGCTCCTTACCCTGTATTCTATTCACTGCGCGAATCAGCTGACCCTTTGTTTTTTTCACACCTATGCTCATGCCGCATGATTCAAAAAATTCAAGATTTCTTGTTTCACAGCCTGGAATTGCCATTGCATGTATAAATGGTATATTGGCAACTGCAGCCTCTGTACTTGAAAGACCACCAGGCTTTGTAATACACACATCACTTGCCTTCAGATAAAGTGCCATCTGCTTTGTAAATCCAGTCAATATAACACAATCATCATCGCCAACAATTTTTTGCAGTGTCTCATACAGTACCTTATTATTTCCGCATATAATAATCAACTTTGTCTGACGCTGATTTTCATTCTCGTTCTTACGTTTTTTCTCAAGCTTCTTATTTTGCTTTTTGCACCAACGATACAAAAGCTTAATTGTTTTCACAATTCCGCCCGCTCCCATGCTGCCTGCACTTACAAGCAGATAAAATGTATCCTGCTCTAATCCAAGCTCTTTTCTGGCTTCCCCTTTTGAAACCTTTTTAGCAAACTCCTTTCGAACAGGAATGCCAAGTGATTTTATCTTTTCTTCTGGTATTCCTCTTCTTAAAAAATCATACCTTACATGTCTTGATGGAATTACATACGCATCACAATTAGTTTCTTCCGTAAATGGAGTACACACATAGTCAGTCGCGACAAAAATCGTTGGCGGAAGATTGATCCCTTTTGCCTTCATCTGCGTTACCATCTCCGCTGGAAACAGATGCGGCATTAAAATCGCGTCATATTTATTTTCCTTTAAATACTTATCCATAACAGGAACCATCTGTGCATTTACAAAATAGACTGGTGAACGCCATGGCAGTCTGCGGTAGGCATCACCAATTTTATAAACACAGCCAAATAATGTCGGAGATATCTGCACCAGCCGTACATAGACAACGTCGATAATTTTGGCTAGCTTATTAGTTTTTAATGTATATGGATTCAATACATCTGCACTGTGACCACGCGCCTCTAACGCTTCCTTCATCGCACTTGCTGCTGCATTATGTCCTCCGCCTGTACCGCACGATAAAATTAATACTCTCATATGGTTTTCCTCCTTCTTTCCATCATTATTATATATAATACCAGATTGCTACGTACTTTGCACTCCCGAACTCTTCATAATAATGCTACCATATCCATTTTAAAATGTCTACACTTAACTTTCTGCTTGCCATTCAGCCTGAATAGTGCTATAAAAAAGAAAAGCAGCTTTGCTGCAATTTATACGGAAAGGCATGGTATTTTTTTATGAAAACAATTCGTTTTTCAATCTGGGAAGATGGTGAATACACCTGGCCTCAGGGCTACGGATTTGTTCCGTTTCTGACTGGCTATCTTCATGAAGACAATAAAGAGCGTCCTTGTGTGCTCGTTGTTCCAGGAGGCGCCTACTATATTGCATCACCAACAGAGGCAGGCATTGTCGCTCTTGATTTCTACCATAAGGGTTATCAGACTTTTGTTCTCACCTACACGACAAATCTGCTTGGAACGATCCCACTTAAGGATCAGCCAATGCGTGATCTTGCGCGTGCTGTTCGCATTGTCAGAAGCCGCAGCAAGGAATACAGCATCAAACCAGACTGCATTGCAACATGTGGCTTTTCTGCCGGCGGCCATCTGACTGCCAGTGAGGGCGTACATTATAATGATATTGAAGAAAAAAATCCGCTCTATAGTAATGTCAGTGCAAGACAGATGCAATGCTTCTATGTTACCCTGTTATTACCTCTGGTCCTTATACACATGAAGGCTCCATGCAAAATCTGCTTGGTACTAACCCAACAGCAGATGAATTAAAATATATGTCTCTTGAAACACAGGTAACTTCACAGACACCTCCTAGCTTTCTGTGGCAGACTGTAACTGATGAAGTAGTTCCTGTTGAAAACAGTTATCTTTTTGCTGATGCCTGCAAGAAAAATGGTGTTTCCTTTGCTCATCATGTTTTCTCACAGGGTCCTCATGGACTTTCTTTGGCAACAGCTTCCTGGGCACAGGGAATCTTCGGTGAACTGTATACACTAGATCCATTCAAATATACTATTGATGCGATTAAAGCTGGTACTGCCAATGTTGACGTATCCAAAGAAAAGCTGGCAGATTTAGAAAGAGAATTTCCAAACCATATGCCTGGTAATCCTTGTTCACGTGAGCCTAACGCAGAAGTTTCCATTTGGCCTTGTCTTGCAGATGCATGGCTTCGCACACAATGGTCACTCTAATATATTGTCTGCATCTTAAATTACAACATATCAGCAGCTAGTCAATTTTCTGTAATATAGTAACAATTATGGCTGCAGTCATTTGCAAACAGCCTGCTTTTCATTTGTTTTTTATAATCTTTTTCGCAGGCTGATTGTTCTAAAATATTAAGAGCATTTTTTAATTGGCGGATATCTTCTATGGTATCCGCCGTATAATTTCCCCGGCTTACAAGCTTAATATGAGTAATGCCTGCATCTCGCAGCTGCCAAAGTGCACACAGACCACATCCGCTTTGTCCAAGCACAAAATTCTCTCCTGCATTTTCCAGATCTGCCTGACCTTGCTGTCTCTTGTAATTCAAAATATCTGCTTGTTCTGTTCTTATAAGTCTATAAGGCAGACGGCAGGCAGGTGCTAATTCATCACAATGAAGACTGCTGCAATATGCACCTGTAAAATGACAAAGCTCATTTAATGCAAAAGCTTCATACTCGAGCGGCTGTTTTGGATACTGCATTTTTTGATAAGCAATACAGCTTTTCATCTCCTGCGGTGTTACCTTACGATGAAAAATAATCCGCTTTGCCCCAAGACTCCTCATCTCATCAATCATTATATGATTTGATTCCGACATTTCACCACTTACATGAATTTCTGCCGGAACTGTCAGATTCTTTTTTAAAAAGACAAGCAGCGCCATATCTCCAACAATAAATGACGAAAAACCCATATGAAACAAACGCTTAATAAGTGCTTCTATAATCGGATATTGATGAGGTGCATAAAATAATCCATTTAACGCTACTGTGACTATTTTTTTCTTTCTTCTGACAAGTGCTGCTAAGATCTCCATTTCACTTTCAGATCCGATCTGCACGTTATAATAAAGCACCTCTCTGCGATTTAGCGGATATGCCAATCCTCCGTTTTTCATCCATTCATATGGCACATAGCCGCAAAAAAATTCATCTGCCCTGCTTCCACATAAGGAAGATAATCATCCACCGAGCCTAATCCTGCCGTAATTTTCATAGCTTTGTCCCCTTTGCCGAATCGTTCTTTAATGGTGTATTTAAAAATCCAGCCACAAGACGAACTCCTTCTTTTTCTATTCTAATCGAATCATTATATCCAAAAATACTGTTATACCGCCCTGTCATGCAAAGAAAATCAGGATACTCAAATGCATATGTCATACATTCACAATGGCAATAATCAACTGCTTTCTGCCTTCCTCTGCTGCCTCTGTAAAGCATTGCCAAAAGCGGACACCATCCAGAAGTATTCATTTGAAAATACGGAAAATGAAGCGTCATGCCAATCATACTGTCTGGCGTAAAAATGATTGATCAATGCCGCTGTTTTGAAATGACACACGCGTTATATTAAAATGCTTGGCAAGATACTGTCTGTAAAATGGAGCATCTATCTGACTTTTTTCTTTACTAAACTCATTGTCATTTCTATTAACATAGTTCATTCTTGTGTCACGTCTTTGTTTTGATAAAAGGCAGCCAAGCGTCAGCAAAAAATGATTCGGATATTTTTTTCTGATCAGACCTGCCATTCCCCAATCATTTATTACAAGCTCAATTTTTACACATTTATTTTGACACCAATCTGAAAGAAGCTTTAATATTTCTTCTATTTTTATTAGATCTTTTTCTTCAACAGGTGCAAACACACAAACAGGGAAAATATGATCACCCCATGTCTTTTCAAGCATAGCCTCTAACTGTGTCTTTTTAGGAAACAGATGAAAACAATATGCATTTCCAATATAAAAATATTTTGGTACACGCCATGCAATCTTACATAAATCCATATCAATCCATCCACTGCTTTCCCAATAAAGAGAAAATAAAATCCTTAAGAGGCTTTGAACAGAATATGCCTGATACCAGGCCGG
>ENA-OQAZ01000668-OQAZ01000668.1-human-gut-metagenome-genome-assembly--contig:-NODE-668-length-18583-cov-2.373375_pt1 | contig 18583 bp, 22 predicted proteins | sample MGYA00242737_ERZ504531 | MGnify/ENA primary metagenome ERZ504531 (study PRJEB26092, sample SAMD00036244) | human gut metagenome | host: Homo sapiens | study: EMG produced TPA metagenomics assembly of... | reverse complement strand
AAAAAAGAAAAAAGAGAATATTGACAGGCATCCTGGCGATAGTTGGGATTCTGGCTATCGCCGTTACCGTTTTTTTTACTGCCTATGTTGCAGACTGCCAGATCACTGGAAGTCAGTATGGACAGGAAGAAGAGATTGAGAATGAGCTTTTTTCCACGCCTATGGACCAGCGCTTTTTCTATCAGTTTTTTAGAAAGCTGACCCACTCACAAAAGCAGTTAAATGGCGTGGCGTCTTATCGTATGGAGTTTTCTCCAGATTTGTCAGTAAAGGTGATTGTCACAGAAAATCCAATCATCGGAGCTGTAAGCTGGGAACACAATCGATATTATTTTGACAGGTATGGATATGTAATGGCAAAAAATATTGACATTTCAAGTACGGTTCCTGTTGTAGACGGAAGCAACTTTACAAATGTTTCGCTGTACGAACAGCTTGGAGGCGTAAAGAGCAGTCTGGCAGAGGATATTTTGCAGCTGACGCAGCTTCTTGATGACAATGAGATTGCGGCAGATTCAATTTCCTATGATGAAAAGATGCAGGCAGTGATTGCGCTTGGTGATGTAAAGGTAAGTCTTGGAAGCCGCGATAATATGACGGACAAGATCGCAGAGCTCTGTGCAATCTTGGACAGCGGAGAATTAAGCGGGCTAAAGGGAACGCTTCATCTGGAAAACTGTGGTGATGGAAGTACAAGCTCCTATATATTTGACAGAGAATAGCAAAGAAACAGTCAAAAAAAGGATTGGCACAGAAAACGTCACAGAAATTTAAGAAAAATTTTTGAAGAAAGCCAAATTTCGGGTTGATTATTTTGCGGAATAATAATATAGTATTAAGGTAGAAAGTGTAAGGAGGAATATAACTTTGTTAGAGATTAAAATAAACGAATCAGAAGGTTCGGCAAAGATTGTTGTGGTAGGTGTCGGCGGAGCAGGAAACAATGCTGTAAACCGCATGGTAGATGAGGATATCGTAGGTGTTGAGTTTGTCGGCGTTAATACAGACAGACAGGCCTTACAGTTCTGCAAGGCTCCAACCGCGATTCAGATCGGTGAGAAGCTGACAAAGGGTCTTGGTGCAGGTGCAAAGCCAGAAGTAGGCGAGAAGGCAGCTGAGGAGAACCTTGACGATTTGAAGGAAGCCATTAAGGGTGCCGACATGGTATTTGTTACCTGTGGTATGGGTGGCGGTACTGGTACTGGTGCAGCTCCGATCATTGCCGGTCTGGCAAAGGAGATGGGAATCCTTACCGTAGGTGTTGTAACAAAGCCATTCTCCTTCGAGGGAAGAACTCGTATGAATAACGCACAGAGTGGTATTGAGAGACTTAAGGAATCTGTAGATACTCTGATCGTTATTCCAAATGACAAGCTTCTTCAGCTCGTTGACAGACGCACCACAATGCCAGAGGCGTTAAAGAAGGCAGATGAAGTATTACAGCAGGCAGTACAGGGTATTACCGACCTGATCAATATCCCAGGACTGATCAACCTTGACTTTGCAGACGTTCAGACTGTAATGAAGGACAAGGGTATTGCACACATCGGTATCGGAAATGCAACAGGAGACGACAAGGCAATCGATGCAATGAAGATCGCTGTTTCCAGTCCGCTGCTTGAGACAACTATCGAGGGTGCTACAAACGTATTGATCAATATCGCTGGTGATGTAAGTCTTCCAGAGGTTCATGAGGCAGCAAGCTATGTTCAGGAGCTGGCAGGTGAGGATGCAAACATTATCTTCGGTGCTACATACGATGAGAATGCAACCGATGAGGTTACCATCACCGTTATCGCTACTGGTGTAGAGGATAAGAACCTGGAAGGTGTACAGGCTCAGTCATCAAAGAAGGCATCTGGCGCAAAGGCAGCTGATTTTGCATATCGTGCACCAGCTTCCAAGGAGTTTTCTGCAAAAGAGCCAAAGTTTGAGGAGTCTGGATTTACTATTCCGAAGCCACAGAAGGAAGTAAAGGATATCAGCATTCCGACATTCTTAAAGAGAAACTAATGTATAAATAAAATTATACGAGAGAGAAGCACAGAAATGTGACTTCTCTTTCTTTTTTTGGTGGTGAATATGATCGCAATAGACCTTTATTTTTTTATGAATGCAGCATATGATCTGACCCTTCTTTGTGTGGTGGGAATTGTGGCGAGGAAGCGATTGTATTTTGGACGAGTGTTAGCAGCGGCTCTTTTTGGGGCGGCGTGGAGCGTAACTGCGTTGATTGCTGCTCTGTATTTTGTGCTGCCGTCATGTGCATTGTGGATTATAAAAAATGATTACGTATCTTCTCTGCCCCTATTTAATGTGTCTCATTGCATATAGGAAAAATATAAATGTGATGCAAAAAATATTTATGCGTGAATTTCTTCTGAAAAATATTGAGCTTCTTTTATATTTTTACGTAGCAGGAGCATTGATTAGTGGCCTGATGCTTTTACTAAAGTGGTCGGGCATACATATTCCATCATGGATTTAATGCCGGTGTGCAGTATTTTGGCTGTTTTTTTGTGGCGGTATATTACAAAGAAAGAAGCACAAGAAAAACAGATTTATGAGGTTACGCTTATCTATCAAGACAAGACTTTTAGTGTTAAGGCTCTTTATGACAGTGGAAATACGTTAATGACAAGAAAAAGTGAGCCAGTTCATGTGTTAGCACCTTCTATATGGAAGGAGCTTATTGGAGAAGATCCGTGGAAGGAGGATGGATTTGCAGTACCTATCAGACAGTTAGTGAGACGTCTGTGATGCCGGGAATCTATTTAGATGAGATTCATTTAAAAGAAAAGGCGATTACAGAAAAGAAACAACAACTTGTAAAAGAAAATAGTAAAGAAAAAGTATTGGTTCTTAGACATGTGCCTACTGGTCTTGGCAGTGTGGAGTTTGACAAAGCGGGAGAATGTCAAATGCTGCTGCATCGTGACACATTTGATTGAATGAAATGACCTTACAGCAAAAGGAAACAAAACATAGGGGACGAATTTTACAGACGACAAGCGAGTTCGACAGCCTTTTCATTTCATTTGTGGTAAGATGGGCTCATTCCTATATAAATGGTGCTGTAGATTTGGCACCAGATTTATTTGGAAAAAGGAGGAAAGCCTATGACAAAGTGGCAGACAAAAGAACAGACAAAGGCATGGCGTACCTTTTTACAGCATTTTTCAGCAGGCATGGGAGGCAAAGGCAGAATTTACTACATAGGTGGAACGGATGTGCTTCCACGGCCGTTAACACCAAAAGAAGAAGAACATCTAATTTCATGTATGGGAACAGTCGGGGAAAAAGAGGCAAAAAGCAGGCTGATCGAACATAATTTGCGTCTTGTCGTTTACATCGCAAAGAAATTTGAAAACACAGGAGTAGGTGTAGAGGATTTGATTTCAATCGGCACGATTGGTCTAATCAAAGGTATCAATACATTCAACAAGACAAAAAAGATCAAGCTGGCAACATATGCGTCACGCTGCATCGAAAACGAAATATTAATGTACCTTAGACGAAACAGCAAGCGGAAAACAGAAGTCTCAATAGACGAGCCATTAAACGTTGACTGGGACGGCAACGAACTTCTATTATCAGATATTTTAGGAACAGACGAAGATATGGTATACCGTGATATGGAAGAAGAAGCAGAGCGCAGACAGCTCTCAAACGCATTGTCAAAACTTCCGTCACGCGAGCGCCGTATAGTAGAGCTTCGCTATGGAATAAACACAGACGATGACCGCGAAATGACACAAAAAGAAGTAGCCGACTTAATGGGCATCTCCCAGTCCTACATCTCTCGCCTAGAAAAAAAGATCATGAACCGCCTCAGAAAAGATCTGGTACGCTACGGTTAAGCAAACCGCATGTTAAAAGTTTGATAAGAAAAGTCCTTGGGAAAACTCAAGGGCTTTTCTTTTTCCACGGTTACCCCCAGTTTCGTAAAACTTTACAAATTCTTAAGGAACGCATTCTTGTAAATTTAATCAAACAGGAATATACTATTCAACAGGCAAATTACTATTTAGAAAGGAAGGCAGCAACAGCTGCGTGATATGTATGGAACGTATAAAAAATTATTTGATTAATTTTATGAGAGAAGATATGGCGTTGATCAGATGTCACAGACTTTGTTATTGCAGCACTTATCTTCATTTGTTTGCAGGGTTTACTCAAAATTTTCTTTTTGAGATTATTGGAATTGCTTTGTTTGCATATGCTGATTACCGGGCATTGTCAAAGAATATCACAGCGAGAAGAGCAGAGAATGCGCGTTATCAGGAAATGGTAAGAAATATCAAAGAAAAAATCCATCCGACAGGTGCAGATAAGACACATCGTGTTTACATTTGCCCAAATAAGTCCTGTGGTCAAAAGATCCGCGTTCCAAAGGGAAAAGGCAAAATTGAAATCACCTGCCAAAGTGCGGACAGAAGTTTGTAAAGAGAACATAAAAACTGGAAATAAAAACAAGGGTATACAAATATGTTTGGATATGTTACAATAAACGCGGTGAACTTAAAAGTTCGCGAGCTTGAGACGTATGAGTCTTATTACTGCGGACTTTGCAGAGTATTAAAAGATCGCTATGGACTGGCAGGCTGTACAATGCTCAACTATGATATGACATTTTTGGGCATGCTATTGTCAAGCCTTTATGAAGAAAAGGAAGAACCGGCAAAGCGTGTTTGTCGTCCAGGCTTTAAACGTCCGCTGTTAAAGAAGAAATCAAAAAAGCAGCTTAGTCAGACGGCAGTAGTAACAGAGTCGCTTGGCTATGCGGCAGATATGAACTATATGCTTGCTTATCATAACCATATGGATAACTGGCTTGATGAGCATAGCTTTGCTTCATTAAATATGGTTCACCTGATGCAGAAAAATTATAGAAAGCTGGCAAAGAAATATCCGCGCAGCATAAGGCAATCGCTTCTTATATACAAAAGCTTCATGTTTGTGAGGCCGCCAATGAAAAAAATATCGAGGCAGCAGCCAACCTCACAGGAGAGGCTATGGCAGAGATTTATGCAGCAAAAGACGATTACTGGCAGGATACTCTGCGTCAGATGGGCTACTACATGGGTAAATTTATTTATCTGATGGATGCCTATGATGATGTAGAGAAAGATAGTAAGGATGGCAGCTACAACCCATTTAAGGAGCTGTATAAACAAGAAGGCTTTGAAGAAAAGGTGCGTCAGTACCTTGAGTTAATTATGAGCTGCTGCTGCCGGGCATTTGAAGTACTTCCCATTATTGACAACGCAGAGATTATGAGAAATATTTTGTATGCGGGTGTATGGGCGAAGTATACACGTGTGACGCAGGAGCGAAAGAAACCGGAAACGACCGGTGAGGGAGAAAATAAGGCTGCAGAAAAAGCAGCGGAATGAGTGTGTTTATGGATCCATATCAGGTTTTAGGAGTGTCCCGCGATGCGTCGGACGATGAGATAAAAAAGGCATACCGGAATTTGAGCCGAAAGTACCATCCGGATGCGAACATCAATAATCCAAACAAGGCACAGGCCGAGGAGATGTTTAAAAAGGTACAGGCGGCATATGACCAGATCATGAAAGAGCGTCAGTATGGTGGCCATGGAACAGCAGGCAGCCAGTATGGACCAGGCAGTTCCCACTACGGTGGTTACTCAGGTGGCTACGGAAATTCTTCCTATGGAGGCGGTTCCTATCGAAATGGCTCTGATTATGGAGATTTCGGTGGATTTGGCGGATTTGGTGGCTTCGGTGGTTTTGGTGCGTCGGACCGCGAGGAAGAGCCTCGTATGCAGGCCGCACGAAACTTTATAAACTCTGGTCATTATCAGGAAGCATGTAATGTATTAAATTCCATTCAGGAACGAAATGCAAGATGGTATTATTACAGCGCGATTGCAAATTCAGGTATCGGAAATCAGATCAATGCGCTTGAGTATGCAAGAAAGGCAGTACAGATGGAGCCAGGAAATGCCGAGTATCGTCAGCTTGTGAGCCGTCTTGAGAACAATGGCAGATGGTATGCCGACAGAGGTACGCAGTATGGCTTTGGCACAGACGGGCGCTCAAATTGTCTGTCAGATCTTTGCTGCTGCATGTGTGCGTCAAGTATGTGCGGAGGTGGCTTCATGCCATGCTTTTTCTGCATTTAAAATGTTATTTATAAAAAATTAGGGCTGCAGACGCTGTAAAAGACGTTTGCAGCTTTTTTCTTAACAATTTTTTACAGTTACGCAAAGATAAGGTTCTTGACTTGACAAACCTATGTTGATTTAATAAAATGGCTCTGTATGTTAAATTGAGAAATAATTAAGGAGAAGGGATAAAGCGATGGTCTTTTCAAGTCTTTTGTTTGTGTTTTTATTTCTGGCATTAAACCTCGTCTGTTACTATTCGGTAAAGACGATTCGTCAGAAAAATATTGTACTGCTCGTATTTTCGCTCATTTTTTATGCGTGGGGCGGTGCTGCATATTTGCTTTTGCTTGCCGGAATGGCATTTTGGAGCTGGCTGTGTGCGCTTATGATTGAAAAAAAAGAGGAGCAAAAAACAAGAAAGCTTTGGATGTGGGCAGAGTGTCTTGTTTTGCTTGGTCTTCTTATCTTTTTTAAGTACATGAATTTCCTTACAGGAAATTTGAGTGCACTGATTGGTTTCCCAAAAGAGGCAACAAAGATTATTCTTCCAATCGGTATTTCCTTCTATACCTTCCAGCTGCTTTCATATGTAGTAGATGTATATAGAAAGGAAGTTGCTGCACAGCCGGCATATTGGAAGCTTCTTTTATACTGCAGCCTTTTCCATCAGTGCATTGCAGGTCCGATTGTACGTTATCAGACAGTTGCAGCAGAAATTGATGACAGAAAGGTAACACTTACAGATCTGACTAATGGTATTCGTCGTTTTTCAATTGGTCTTGCAAAGAAGGCAATTTTAGCAAATGGCTGTGCTTCTGTTGCTGATACACTTCTTGCTAATACACAGAGTGCGACAACAGCAGGACTTTGGCTAGGAATGCTCTTTTACATGCTTCAGATTTATCTTGATTTTTCCGCATACTCTGATATGGCCATTGGTATGGGACAGATGGTAGGCTTCCAGTATCTTGAAAACTTCAATTATCCATACAGTTCAGTGTCTGTACAGGATTTCTGGAGAAGATGGCATATTTCACTTAGCAGCTTTTTCCGTGATTACGTGTATATCCCGCTTGGCGGAAGCAGAGGAGGAGATCTTCTGACTGTGCGCAATATGTTAATTGTGTGGGCACTGACAGGAATTTGGCATGGCGCAAGCTGGAACTACATATTGTGGGGACTTTATTTCTTCGTATTTCTTGTATTGGAGCGCTTTGTGTTAAAGAAGGTGCTCGAAAGACTGCCAAGAGCAGTAGGATGGATCTATGCAATGCTTGTAGTATACTTCGGCTGGGTATTATTTAAATTTGAGAGTATGGCAGAGCTTGGAAACGTTCTTTCGGGTATGTTTGGCTTTGGTCATATGGCTGGAAATCTTTCCACACTCTATACATTGTTAAATAATATTTTCCTTCTTATTATTTCCATTATCGCAGTATTCCCAATTGGAAAGAATCTGCGTATGGCGGCATATCGCTATGAAAATAAAAGGAAAAAGGTTCCAACACTTTTGTACTATTTGGATGCAGTTACACCGGTAATATTGATTTTGCTGTCGCTTTTGGCACTTGTCGGAGACAGTTACAATCCGTTCTTGTATTTCCAGTTCTAATTTAAGTCCGAAAGAAAGGTTTGTCATGGATAAAAAAGAAAAAGAAGAATTTATGAAACAAAAACGAGCGGCCTATAAAAAGGCTAGAACGTTTGGATTGTTTTTATTTATTGTGGTAATGGCATTTTGCTGTATTCTCGGATTGATGATTCCTGTTCGTCCAAAGGAATCGGTACTAGAAAAAAGAGAGTTAGCAAAGTTTCCGCAAATTACTGTTTCAGGTGTGTTAGATGGAAGTTACTTTTCTGATATTTCCACATGGTACTCTGATTCCTATCCGCTTCGTGATGTGTGGATGTCAGGAAGCAATGCTATGAAAAAGCTTTTATGGAATAAAAAACAAAGCAGAATTGTATCAAATAAGGGCACAGCAGATGAGATTCCAGTTGTGACAAAAAATGAAAATGAAGAGACATCTGAGGCTGTTACAGAAGAATCAGAGCAGGAATCTGTTCAGACAGAAGTAACTACAGCGCTAGCAGAAAGTACACCGGCCAAGGCAACAGCACCGGCACAGATTGTGCTTCCGACAGATGATCCGTCATATTCTCTTCCGGCTATTACAGGTCAGACATTAAATGGTGTTTATGTAGAGGGAGATACTGGTTACGGTATGTATTTCTTTAACCAGCAGGCAGCTACAACATATATTGATATGGTTAACCGCACTGCAGATACCTTTGCAGGTACAGCAAATGTGTATACTATGCTTGTTCCAAACAGCGAAGCTTTTTATCTGACAGATGAGGAGCGTGCGCAGTTAGAGCCGGATTGGAGAAACGAGAAGGCGGCAACTGATTATTATGTGGCAAGCTTTAACTCAAATGTTAAAAATATTGATATTTACGATGTGCTTGCAGCTCATACAGATGAGTATATTTATTTTAGAACAGATCACCACTGGACAGGACTTGGTGCATATTATGCTTACAATGCGTGGGCACAGGTAAAGGGAGTAGATGCGCATGCGCTTGAAGAATATGAGCAGGTAACATTCCCAGGATTTACAGGTTCATATTACACAGAGACGCAGGCATCAGCAATGGAAGCAAATCCAGATACGGTCATTGCATATAAGCCACTTACATATGACAGAATGACATTTACAGATACTGATGGAAATACCTTAAACTGGCCGATCATAAACGATGTATCAGGCTATCGCAGTACACAAAAGTACAGCTGCTTTGCAGCGGGAGATCAGCCATTTAGTTATATTGAAAACCCGAATGTCGCAAATGGACAGGCATGTATTCTTGTAAAGGAATCATACGCAGATGCGTTTGTTCCGTATTTAACAGATCATTATCAGTTATTTACTGGTTTGACTACAGAGAATACAACGGAAATATTACAGAATATATTCGTACTGTTACACAGACAGAGGGAATAAATACGGTTGATATAATGTTCTTAAACGGACTAGATCCAATCAGTCGATTGAGTCAATGAACCGCTTAAACAGTCTGATGCAGTAACGCACATAGCCGTTAACAGATACGGCGGAAAGGTATGGTTATTTTATTTATGCAGTATTTGATTATTTTTCTGATTTCCATGGTGCCGCTCATTGAGTTAAGAGGTGCAATTCCGTATGCAATCGGATTTAAACTTCCGCTATTGCCATCTTACATCATCTGTATCCTTGGAAATATGCTTCCAGTGCCATTTATCTTTTTATTTGCAAGAAAGATTCTCGTGTGGGGAAGTGATAAAAAGTACAATTGGCGGCTTCTTCAACTGGTGTCTTAAAAAAGGAGAGAGAGGCGGAAAGAAGCTTCAGGAAAAGGCAGGAAGAGGCCTTTATGTGGCACTGTTTTTGTTTGTAGGAATACCGCTTCCGGGAACAGGTGCATGGACAGGAACACTTGCAGCAAGCCTTCTTGATATGGATTTTAAAAAGAGCACACTTGCTGTTATGTGTGGTGTCGTGCTGGCAGGCATCATCATGGGATTAGTAAGCGGAGGCGTGTTCTCATTCATTCGGTAAGTTTAGTGGATGCCCACGAATTGCTCCGTTACTTCGTAACTCTCGCAATTCTAAAAATATTCGGATTCGCTGATTTTCTTCGAAAATCGCTGCATCCTCATATTTTAGCGGGTCCCAAGCTCAAAATCCTTGTCGTGCAAGCACGATCGGATTTGTAGCTTTTGACCCTGGCATCCTATGTATGGGGTATCTCAACTGAGATATCCCTTCATTGTTTTTAAGGCACTTTTTTCAAGGCGAGAGACCTGTGCCTGGGAAATGTGTATTTCCTGTGCAATCTCCATCTGAGTCTTTCCCTCATAAAAACGCATTTTGATGATGCGCTGCTCCCGCTTAGGGAGCTTTTTTAATGCCTCACAAAGTGCAATCTCCTGAACCCAGTTATCCTCTTTATTTTTCTTATCACTAATTTGATCCATGACGTAGAGCGTGTCACCGCCGTCACTGTAAATAGGCTCATAAAGACTGAGAGGACTTTGAATTGCATCAAGCGACTGAATAATTTCCTCACGGCTGATGCTAGTGCGCTCAGCAATCTCATCAAGAGTTGGCTCACGGTCAAGCTCCCTTGTCAGTGCTTCCCTTGCAGAAACAGTTTTATAAGCGATATCGCGAAGGGAACGAGAGACACGTATACTGTTATTGTCCCGCAAAAAGCGTCTTACCTCACCGATGATCATCGGAACTGCGTAGGTTGAAAATTTAACCTGATGACTAAGATCAAAATTGTCAATTGCTTTCATTAAGCCAATGCAGCCGATCTGAAACAAATCATCAATATTTTCACCGCTTGAAGAAAAGCGGCCAATCACACTTAAAACGAGACGTAAATTTCCAGTAATGTAAAGCTCACGTGCCTGTTGATCTCCATTTTTGATTCGGTGGAACAAAGTTTCCTTCTCACTGCTGTCAAGCAGAGGCAACGTTGCCGTGTTGACTCCGCAGATTTCCACTTTGTAGCCTGCCATCTGTATCCTTCCTTTCCGCAGCAGTCGCTGCCGCCAAAAATTATGCATTAAAAGGATGCACAGAAAGAAGGGGCTTTATACGCGCGTTTATTTTATAGTTCACGGTGATATGTTACGAAAGGCCTTCGGTGCAGGAAAATACCTTGCAATTAAAAATAAAATTCGGTATGATTATAGTGTGGGGCAGCAAAACGTCCCGTGCTGCAAAGGAGAAAACTATGGATACTGTCTTTTTTGACATGGATGGAACACTGATTGACACAGAAAAATATTACAATGTGTGTTGGTGTGAAGCAATTGCAAAATTTGGTTATACCATTACAAAAGAAGAGGCACTTGACCTTAGAAGTCTTGGCCGGCCGCATGTGTATCGCTTTTTTGAAGAAAAATATGGAAAAGGTTTTCCGTATGATGAAATGCGTGCATATAGAAAAAAGATCATGGAAGAAATGCTTAAACGAGATGGCATTACTGTAAAGCCCGGTGCAAAAGAAATTCTTTTGTGGCTAAAAAGCCGTCAGATACGCTGCATGATCGCAACGGCAACAGATCTTGAGCGCACAAACCGTTACCTTGAAATGGCAGGATTGTCATCTTATTTTGACGAAATAATAAGTGCTGTTATGGTAAAAAATGGAAAGCCGTCACCAGATATTTATCAGCTTGCATGTGAAAAAGCAGGCCGTATACCGTCAGATTGTATTGCAATTGAGGATTCGCCAAATGGTGTACGTGCTGCGGCCGCAGCAGGATGTCGTGTTTTCATGATTCCTGACTTAGATGAGCCAGATGAGGCAACACGCGCGCTGTGCGAAGGAGTTTTTCCTAGTTTGTCAGAGCTTCGCACGCACTTTGTAAAAATTTTGTAAGTTGCAAGTAACCGCTTTCTGCGGTATGATAGAATAATGTAAGGGCGAAAAGCTCTAAAATTTTTGGAAGGGAAGCAGATATGGAAGTAAAAGATAGAAAAGATATTGATGTAAAAGATACATGGAACCTTGAAAGCATTTATGCAAACAATGAATTGTGGGAAGCGGATTACGCCGCTCTTGAAAAGGACGCAGCAGAATTTGCAAAGTTAAAGGGGGCAATTGAAGCAGACGTTAGTAAGATCCCGGCAGTTCTCGATGCTTACTATGGACTGCATCGCCGTTTAAGCAAATTGAGTGTTTACGCAAGAATGCGCTTTGATCAGGACACGACAGACAGCACCTACCAGACAATGTCAGCAAAGATCGGCAGCCTTGGCGTAAAGATTGGCGCAGCTAGTGCCTTTGTAGAGCCGGAGATTCTTTCTTACAGTAAGGAGCAGTTAGAAGCTGCAGAAAAAGAAAATGAGCGCACTGCTTATTATGGAAGAAAGATTGAAGAGATGCTTCGCGGACAGGAGCACACATTAGATGCAGAAAAAGAAGAGCTTTTAGCTGCAGCAGGAGACATGGCAGAGGCACCAGATGATATTTTCAGCGTGTTAATGAATGCTGATATGAAGTATCCTGATATCGTGCTTGAGGACGGCACACATCTGCCGCTGACAAACAGCACATATATTTCCTACATGGAGTCACCAGACCGTGCAGTAAGAGAAGGTGCATTTAAGACACTTTATGGTCAGATTGCAAGCTTAAAGAATACGTTTGCAGCAATCTATCGCAGCAATTTAAAGCAGGCAAAATTTTATGCACAGTCAAGAAAATATTCATCAGCACGTGCTATGTATTTGGCAGATTCCAATGTGCCAGAGAGCGTTTACGACAACTTATTAAGTGCTGTTCACGAGGCACTTCCTATGATGTACCGCTACGTTGCTGTTAGAAAGAAAGTGCTTGGCGTAGACAAGCTTCACATGTATGATGTTTACACACCAATCGTTGCTGCACAGAATCAGACATACGAGTTTGAGCAGGCAAAGCAGATGGTGCTTGAGCATTAAAGCCGATGGGAGAGGATTATCTTTCTCATGCGCGTGAGGGTCTTGAAAACCGCTGGATTGATATTTATCCAAACAAGGGAAAGAAAGGCGGCGCATACTCTTGGGGTTGCTACGACTCACAGCCATTCATACTGTTAAACTACACAAAAAATCTTGACAGCGTATTTACACTGATTCATGAGATGGGTCATTCCATTCATTCCTACTATTCAAGAACTGCACAGGATTACGCATACTCTGATTACAAGATCTTTGTTGCGGAGGTCGCTTCTACATGCAATGAGTGCTTATTGATGCATGATCTTTTGGAAAAGACAACAGATAAGGAGCAGAGAAAATATCTGTTAAATCATTATCTGGACAGCTTTAAGGGAACATTGTTCCGTCAGACGATGTTTGCTGAGTTTGAGAAGAATGCACATGATTACTGTGCACAGGGAAAGCCTCTGACAGCAGAAGCATTAAGTCAGATGTATCTGGAATTAAATCAGAAGTATTTTGGACCAGATATGGAAAAGGATGAGGAGATTGCATACGAGTGGATGCGTATTCCTCATTTCTACACACCATTTTACGTATATCAGTATGCAACAGGATACTCAGCAGCAGTTGCGTTGTCTGCAAAGATCTTAAAGGAAGGAAAGCCGGCAGTAGATGCTTACATGAGCTTCTTAAAGGGCGGCGAGAGCAAAGATCCTATTGATCTTTTAAAGATGGCTGGTGTAGATATGACAACAGAAAAGCCGGTAGCTGATGCACTGGCATTATTTGGAGAGTTAGTAACGGAGTTGGAAACACTTGTCTGAAAGGCTGGTGAAACATGACACAATACGAAGCAATAGGCAGACGCCATTCCGTCAGGCGTTTTCAGATGACGGCAATTGATCCGCATATTATGAAGCAGATTAATTGCTTTATTCAGACACTTGCACCGCTGCATCCGCAGGCAGCGTACAGGATCGCCGTTGTGGAGGCATACAATACACAAAAGCATGTTTTTAAAGGCATGTTTTTGGTGCAGGCACCATATTATCTGGTGCTTTCAGCAAAGGATCATCCATTTGCGGCAGTAAATGCCGGATATGTGATGGAGCAGCTGGTTTTATATCTGGTATCAAAGGGCTTTGCTACATGTTATCTTGGAGATGCAAAGTCAAAGCCGGATCTTGACCAGTATCAGCCGATGATTGTTGTGGCATTTGGAAAGGCGGCGGCCACGGCAGTAAAAAAGCCGGCTAGCCGCAAAAAAATTAACAGAGCTTGTGAATCAGCCGCCGGTAGCGCAGCAAAATGCCAGAAAGATTATCGAGCAGCAAGGATTGCGCCATCTGCATTCAATCTTCAGCCTTGGCGTTTTATGATGCAGGATGGAAAAATTCACATCTTTATGAAAAAAGAAAGTCTGATGCAGACAAAACGCATGAAAGAGCTGACGCTTCTTGATATAGGCATTGCAATGTGTCATATGCGCTTGCGGCAGAAGAACTTTGGCTTGATTGGCGTCTGTCAAGAGAAGATACGTCAAAGGAGCCGGTATGGAAGGGCTGTCAATATGTGGCAACACTTTACTATGAGATAAAAAGCTTTTGATTTTGTTTGTTCATAAAATTTTCGCACCGCGCATAAAGTATGTTAGAAAATGCAAAGCGGTGGGTGAATCCTATAAACACAAGTAATAAAGCAAAGAAAATAAGACGAAGCATTATGGCAGGACTGGCAGCATTTGCTGTGGCAGTCCTGCTGTTTGCACAGATCGTATTGTCTGCGGATGAAGCAAAAATGCCAGCGCAGGAATCACTCTATGCCAGATCAGCTGCATTAGTTGATGGAGATACTGGCAGACTGCTTTACGGTAAGGAGGAAGATGTGATCCTGCCTATGGCAAGCACGACAAAGATTATGACATGTATTCTTGTGCTTGAGATGATGGAGCCAGAAGAAATATGCACAGCATCTGCCTATGCTGCCTCACAGCCGCAGGTGCATCTTGGCGTGCAAAAAGGCTGGTCATTTCGCTGCGAGGATCTCTTATATTCATTGATGTTAGAAAGCCATAACGATACGGCTGTTATCTTAGCAGAGGCAGCTGCGGGAAGTGTAGAGGGCTTTGCTACATGGATGAATAAAAAGGCAAAAGAGATCGGGCTTAGCCAGACACATTTTGTAACACCAAACGGGTTAGATAATGAGGCACATTATACAACGGCAAGAGAGCTTGCGCTTCTTCTTCGCTATTGCATTCGTACATCGCCAAAAAGCAAAGAATTTTTAAAGATCACGCGTACAGCGCAGTATGAATTTACCGATACGACAGGGAAGTATTCATTTTCAGTGTATAATCATAACGCATTTTTGCAGATGATGGACGGTGCACTGACAGGGAAGACAGGATTTACAGGAAAAGCAGGGTATTGTTATGTCGGTGCCCTAGAAAGAGATGGGCGTCTTTATATAGTATCGCTTCTTGCATGCGGTTGGCCGGGAAATAAAAGTTATAAATGGGCTGATACAAAAAAAGCTTATGAACTATGGGCTGTCAGCTTATGAAACAAAAAAGCTTGAGACACCGGCAGTACCCAAAATGAGCGCATCAGTTATTGATGGTGTATATGACTGGACTAAGCAGACAAAGTCACAGGTAAAGTTAATCTGTCCCGATGCACCAGATAAATATCAGGTGCTTGCAAAAGATGGAGAGAAAATTGAAATTCAAATCAGAGCCAGAAAAGAGCTTGCATCGCCCGTATTAGAAGGTGAAGTTTGCGGTGAAGTCTCCTTTTGGCTTAGTGAGGTATGTTTAGGTACATATCCAATTTATACGGAACAGGCAGTAGACAAACGCGCATTTGTCTGGTATATTATGCGTGTACTTTCTTTACTGCTGTAATTTGTAGAAAAATCAGGCGGTATAAGGTGAGTAGATTAGACAGAGAAAAAAAGTTGATGGTTGTATTTCCTACAACGACAGATGCCATGCATATGCAGCAGGCAGCCACAAAGTATAAGCTTCCAGGTCGCATGATACCGCTTCCGGGCGGACTAGAGGCTGGATGTGGGCTTGCATGGTGCACATTGCCAGAACAAAAAAATATGCTTGAGGCATTGACAGAAGAGCTTGGAATCAACACACAAGGTTTTTTTGAAAAGGAATGGTGAAAGGAACAATGATGAGAAATTGGAAATTGAGAAGCAGTGTAATTGTACTTGCAGCAGTAATGATGGCTTCGTCAGGCTGCGGCAAAAAAAATAATGATACAGCAAGTCTTCCGCAGCTGCCAAGCCAGACACAAACACAAGAGCAGACACAAGAACAAACAATTGAGCAGACTATACCTGTAACGACAGAGGAAGAAGCAATTCCAGTTCCGGTAGCGCCAGGAGAAGTGAATGTATCGTCATCTTCGTCAGCAAGCGCGTCAAGCTTGGCAGCTACATCGTCACAGGCTGTACAGGCAGAAGATGGCTACGAGCCGCGAGATGAAGAAGTTTATGCGACACAAAAGGTTAATATTCGCGAGGCAGCTTCGACAGATGCAGCAAAGGCAGGATCTCTTGAGGCGGGTGCATCCATTCACAGAATAGGCTACACTGCAGAGTGGAGTAAGGTAGAATATAACGGTACAACATGTTACATTGCAAGTGAATATCTTTCAGATAAGGCACCAGAAACTGTAAATCAGCAGGTACAGGCACCAAGCGCAGCTACAGAGCTTTGGAGTGGTGATTTAAGTACACTCAGTACGAATGAGTTCAGCGGAATTGCAGACTATAGGGATCGCGATGCGTTAAATGTTCCGAATGGCTGTTATTATTTAAAGAAGCTGTACGGAAAGTATAATGCAAAATTTATCGAAGATACATCAAAGAAAGTAATTTATCTTACTATGGACGAGGGATATGAGGCAGGCTTTACACCTCAGATTCTTCAGACACTTCGCGAGAAGAACGTAAAAGCAACCTTCTTTGTCACAAAAGAATTTTATGACAGCAATCCAGAGTACATTAAACAGATGATTGATGACGGTCACACTGTAGGAAATCACACCTGCAACCACAAGAATATGCCATCGCTTTCACTTGAGGAGCAGACAAACGAGATCATGGTTCTTCACAACCTGGTTAAAGACAACTTTGGTTACGAGATGAAGCTGTTTAGATTCCCAGAGGTTCTACAAGTGAGCAGTCATTAGGTCTTGTAGAAAGCCTTGGCTACCAGAGCGTATTCTGGAGCTTCCACTATTTAGATTACAACTCCGATGCTCAGAAAGATCCGGCAGAGACATTGCAGCTTTGCATGGACAGCATTCATCCTGGTGCAATCTATCTGCTTCATGCAAAGTCAGCGACAAACACACAGATCCTTGGAGAATGGATAGATGCAGTGCGCGCCGCAGGCTATGAATTTGGAGGTGGACTTCCGACTACGTGGTAACCATAAAAAAATCCCCTGATAGAGGAGAAATCCTCTACCGGGGGATTTTTTGTGTGTTTAAAATTGAGTAATCTTATTTACTTCTCTGCGCGAAGGAATGCCTCGTATCCGCGGCATGTCTCGTAAACGTCGATCTTACTTACAACTTCCCACGGTGCGTGCATGTTAAGAACCGGAACGCCACAGTCGATAACTTCCATGTTCAGGTTTGCAAGGATATAAGCGATAGTTCCGCCGCCTCCCTGGTCAACCTTTCCAAGCTCGCTAGTCTGGAAGAATACGCCTGCATCGTCCATTACCTTTCTAAGGTAAGCGATATACTCTGCATTAGCATCATTGCAGCCGCTCTTTCCGCGAGCACCGGTATACTTATTGAATGTGAAGCCTCTTCCACAGAAAGCACTGTTCTTTCTCTCATTTACCTCTGGGTAATTTGGATCAAATGCAGCACTTACGTCAGATGAGAGCATCTTGGAGTTTTTCAGACAGCGGCGAAGAATAAGATCGCTGTATGATGCGCTAGTCAGTGCAATAAGTTCAGCAACGATATTCTCGAAGAAACGGGAATGCATACCAGTAGCACCGTTGCTTCCAACCTCTTCCTTATCAACAAGCAGACAGCAGCTTGTATGTACAGGATTCTCTACCTTAAGCATAGCAGCAAGAGAAGTGTAGGAGCATACACGGTCATCATGGCCATAGCCCATGATCATGCTGCGGTCAAGTCCATAATCTCTTGCAGGACCAGCCGGAACGATCTCAAGCTCAGCAGACAGGAAATCTTCTTCCTCAATGTCATACTTTTCCTTTAACATAGAAAGGATCAGCTCCTTAACAGGCTCCTTGCAGTCATCAGCAGCATTCATAACAGGACGGCTTCCAACAGTCAGATTTAACTTCTCGCCCTCGATTGCCTTAGAGAGAGTCTTTGCCATCTGATCACCAGATAAGTGAATCAAAAGATCAGAGATACCAAGTACCGGATCAGACGGATCCTCACCGATTACAACATTGACAACAGTACCGTCTTTCTTTGCAACAACGCCGTGAAGAGCAAGCGGAAGAGCAACCCACTGATACTTCTTGATTCCGCCATAGTAGTGTGTATCAAGAAGAGCAAAATCCTCATCCTGATAAAGCGGATTCTGCTTAACATCAATACGAGGAGAGTCAATGTGTGCACCAAGATATGCATACCCTTTTCCATCGGCTCAGTACCAACTACAAATAAAGCAATTGTCTTGCCCATGTTGTTAGCATAAACCTTATCGCCAGCCTTTAATGGTGTACCAGCCTCGATACAGTCATTTAAGTTCTTGTATCCAGCAGCCTCAGCCAGACGGATACTTTCCTCTACGCACTCACGCTCTGTCTTGCAGTCGGAGATGAATTTGATATAATCAGCGCAGAGTGCATTTACCTGTGCGAGCTTTGCTTCATCGCAGGATTTCCATGCATTTTTTACGTTCCATAACAAATACTTCCTTTTCTTTTTTGGGGGAAAAAATAGAG